>CEAX01027965.1_pt1 | contig 12724 bp, 9 predicted proteins | sample 554721 | NCBI WGS metagenome assembly CEAX01 (sample SAMEA3182098, study PRJEB8094) | gut metagenome | biome: human; feature: gut; material: Stool; isolation source: human stools | place: Canada | collected 2012-05-30 | reverse complement strand
CGTGTCGGCGCCGTGATCCGCGCCCGCGACATCACGCTGGCGGCGCTCAACGCCAACAGCAAACCGGTATCGCGCGTCAAGAACGCCGCCCGCCTGCGCGTGGACTTCGTGCTGACGGCCAACGAACTGGCGACGCCGGGCGAAAAGACGATCTACGTGCGCATCACCTCGCCCGACGGCTACGTGCTGACCACCGAAGCCATGCCGACCTTCGACTTCGAGGGCGAACGCCTGAGCTATTCGGCCATGCGCGAAGTGGACTACCAAAATCAGGACCTCGACGTGGGCATCTTCTACAACAGCACCGGATTCGCCGCAGGCACCTACACCGTGCAGCTCTTCTGCGAAGGCCGCCTGATCGGCACCTCGCAAATCGCCATGCGCTAACCGCGGCACCGGGGTCCGGCAATCCGCCGGCCCCCGGCTGCAACCCGCACGAACATATGAATTCCCGGTCTTCGTAGCGAAGACCGGGAATTCTGTTTTCGGCAGCACGCACGGCCTGCCGGAAAGGAAAGAGCACGCCCAACGAAACGGGCAGGAACGCAACAGAGGCGGAGGACAGCGGAAGACAGCGCCGAAACGAAATAAATAAGAGGGAGAAGTCCGCGGACTTCTCCCTCATACCCCGTAAACCGGCGGCCCGAATCGGAGCGAAACAGACCGGCCCGGCGAATACGGCTTATTTGTTCTCCTGCTGCCAGATCAGGGCCGAAGCGCCGAGAATAGCGGCGTTCTTGCCCTGAATACCGCTCGGAAGCAGTTTCACCTTGTTCTTGAATACGAAGAGCATGTTCTCTTCCATGTACCACTGTGTGGGTTCGAAGATCAGCTTGCCCGCCTTCGACAGACCTCCGAAGAGGAAAATCGCTTCGGGAGAGGTGACCGTCACCACGTCGGCCAATGCGCGGCCCAGCAGCTCGCCCGTATAGCGGAAAGCCTCCAGCGCCACCGGGTCGCCCTGCTCCGCCGCAGCCGAAATCATCGACGCATCGAAGTCCGCGAAGGCAATGTCGCGCAGTTTGCTGGGCGCCGTCATCGTCGCCATCAGCTCGAAAGCCGTGCGCTTGATGCCCGTCGCCGAGACGTAAGCCTCCAGACACCCCCGGCGGCCGCAGCCGCACTCGCGGCCGTTGCGTTCGACGATGATGTGGCCGAACTCGCCGGCGAAGCCGTCGTCGCCGTAGATCATCTCGCCGTTGGCCACGAAACCCGAACCGAGCCCCGTGCCGAGCGTAATCATGATGAAATCCTTCATGCCCTTGGCGTTACCGTAGATCATCTCGCCGATCGTCGCCGCATTGGCGTCGTTCGTGATGAGCGTCTTCACGCCGCTGAAACAGTTCGAAATATCGCTCGCCAGCGGGAAGATGCGGCGGCTCTCGTCGGGATTGGGGTCTCCGTCCCGGAATTTCCACAGGTTGGCGGGCGTCTCGACCGTTCCCTTGTGGTAGTTGGCATTGGGCGCGCCGATGCCGATGCCCGTCAGTTCGTAATCGAACGAAAGGCTCTTGGCCATGGCATGCATGGCGTCGCACAAGTCCCGCACATAGGCCGGATAATCGTCCACATACGGATATTTCTTGGTCGAAATGACCGATTCGGCATAGAGGTCGCCGTTTTCATCCACAAGACCGAAGGCGGTGTTGATACCGCCGATATCCACGCCGATAGCGAGTTTTTTCATAGCAGGTTTCAGGTTAAAAGTTAAAAATGTAAGGCCAAAGTTAGTGGAAAATTCGGCCACTCCAAACTTTTTTCCTACTTTTGGGACTGATTCAGATTCAAAACGCATCCAGTAAACCATGCAAACCAACGAGCAACTTCTCTCGGTGATCGAGAATTACCTGGCACAAACCGAACTCCCGGCCGAACCCGAACTGCTGTACGCGCCGATCGGCTATTCGCTCTCCGGAGGCGGCAAACGGCTGCGGCCGATGCTCGTCATGCTCTCGTGCGGCATCTTCTCCGACGATGCGCTGCAAGCGCTTCCCGCGGCGGCGGCCGTCGAGATGTTCCACAATTTCACGCTCCTGCACGACGACATCATGGACAACGCCGCCGTGCGGCGGGGCAAGCCGTCGGTCTTCGCCCGGTGGGGGCAGAACGTGGCGATCCTCTCGGGCGACGCCATGATGATCAGCTCCTACCGGCTGCTGAGCGGCGTGCCGCCGCGCCTGCTGCCGCAGATACTCGCCACGTTCAACGAAATGGCGCTCGAGGTGTGCGAGGGCCAGCAGTACGATATGGATTTCGAACTGAAATCCAAAGTTTCGGTCGTCGATTACATGCACATGATCGAGCTGAAGACTTCGGCGCTGCTGTCCGGCGCCGTGGCCATCGGCGCGATGCTGGGCGGCGCCTCGGAGGAGGACTGCCGCAAACTACGCCGCTTCGCCCTCGAACTGGGGCTGGCCTTCCAGCTGCAGGACGACCTGCTGGACAGCTACGGCGACGAGGAGCTGGGCAAGGCCATCGGCGGCGACATCCTCGAAGGCAAGAAGACCTACTTGATGGTGACGGCGATGAGCCGCGCCGACGAGTCCACGCGCGAAGTGCTCCGCCGGACCTACCGCGACGAGCGGCTCACGAACGCGGAGAAGATCGCCGCCGTGAAGCGGATCTACGACCGGCTGGACGTGCGCCACCTCACCGAACAGCAGATTTCGCTGCGCTTCGACCGCGCGCTGGCGGTCCTCGGCTCCCTCTCGGTGGACCCCGCGCGCACGCTGCGGATGCGCGAATACGCCGAAAGTCTGGTGGACCGGAAGAAATAACCGGAAGAAGCGGTCCGGACAAAACGCACGGCGGCTCCCGGCAGAAACGGCCCGGGGCCGAAGCCGGCCGGGAAACCGGGCGAAAATACGGCCCGAAGAGGCCGGACAACCGAAAAACAATCCGAAAAATTGAAACGTTCCGACATAGAGATCATGGCCCCCGTGGGGTCGTACGAATCGCTCGCCGCAGCCATTCAGGCCGGAGCCGACGCCGTCTATTTCGGTGTGGGGAAACTCAACATGCGCTCGGCTTCGGCGGCCAACTTCTCGCTCGACGACCTGGCGCGGATCGTCGCCACGGCCCATGCCGCGGGGGTGAAGGCCTACCTGACGGTGAACACCGTCGTCTATGAGGAGGAGATCACGACGGTCCACGAGGTGATCGACCGGGCCAGGGCCGAGGGCGTGGACGCCGTCATCGCCTCGGACATGGCGGCGATCCTCTACGCCCGGCGCATCGGACAGGAGGTGCACATCTCGACCCAGTGCAACATTTCGAACTCCGAGGCGGTGAAGTTCTACGCCCAGTGGGCCGACACGGTGGTGCTGGCCCGCGAGCTGTCGCTCGAGCAGGTGGCCGAAATCCGCCGCCGCATCGTGGAGAACGACATCCGCGGACCGCGCGGCGAACTGGTCGAGATCGAAATGTTCGCCCACGGCGCGCTCTGCATGTCGATCTCGGGCAAATGCTACCTCTCGCTCTACGAAACGGGCTGCTCGGCCAACCGCGGCGCCTGCCGCCAGTTGTGCCGCCGGAAGTACACCGTGCGCGACAAGGAGACCGGCGCCGAGCTGGACGTGGACGGACGCTATGTCCTCTCGCCCAAGGACCTCTGCACGATCGACTTCCTCGACCGCATGCTCGCGGCGGGCGTCCGGGTGCTGAAGATCGAGGGACGCGCCCGCGGCGCGGAGTACGTCAAGCGCGTCGTGGAGTGCTACGACGAGGCGCTGCGCGCCATCGAGGCGGGAAGCTACACGCCCCGCCTGGCCGCGGAGCTGAAGGAGCGGCTGCGGACGGTATTCAACCGCGGCTTCTGGGAAGGCTACTACGCCGGACGCCCCGTCGCGGAACACAGCCCGGCCTACGGCTCCTCGGCCACGCGCCGCAAGGTCTATGTAGGGAAAGTGACGAATTTCTACAAAAAACTCTCCGTGGCCGAAGTGCTCGTCGAGGCGGCGCCGCTCGCCGTCGGCGAGGAGCTCTTCTTCCTCGGAGCGACGACGGGCATGGCCGAACAGCGGCTCGAAGAACTGCACGGTCCCGACGGCACGCCGGCGCAGGAGGTCTCGCAGGGGCGGCTCTGCGCCATCCATACTCCGGGACCGGTCCGCCGCGGCGACCGGCTCTACAAATTCGTCGATACCGATTCGCAGGCAAACCAATCCGAATAACGCATGAACCGACCTCAAACCGACCGGCCCCCGCAAACCGCCGCCCCGCAACGGCTGCTGTCGCTCGACACGCTCCGGGGCTTCGACATGTTCTTCATCATGGGCTTCGCCGCCCTCGTCGTTTCGCTCTGCCGTCTCTGGCCGGGCGGCTTCTCCGACTGGCTCATCGCGCAGATGGGCCACGCCGAATGGGACGGATTCTTCCACCACGACACGATCTTCCCGCTGTTCCTCTTCATCGCGGGCATCTCGTTCCCCTTCTCGCTGGCCAAACAGCGTTCGAAGGGAACGAGCGAGAGGGCCATCCTCGCGAAGATCGTCCGCCGCGGCCTAACGCTCGTCCTGCTGGGACTGGTCTATAACGGACTTTTCCGGCTCGACTTCGCCACGCTGCGGCTGCCGAGCGTGCTGGGACGCATCGGACTGGCGTGGATGTTCGCCGCGCTGCTCTACATGCGCTTCGGCCTCCGCACGCGCATCGTCCTCGCGGCCGGCATTCTCGCCGCATACAGCCTCGTGCTGCACTTCGTCGGCGCGCCCGACGCCCCCGGAGCCGGCACGCTCACCCTCGAAGGCAATATCGCGGGCTATATCGACCGCCGGATCATGCCCTCGCACCTTTATCTCGACGGTTTCGATCCGGAAGGCATCCTGAGCACCTTCCCGGCCGTCGTGACGGCCATGCTGGGCATGTTCACCGGGGAGTTCGTCCGCCGGAGCGACAAACGCCTCACCGGCGGCCGCAAGGCGCTCGGCATGGCCTGCGGAGCCGCCGCGCTGCTCGCCGCCGCACTGCTCTGGAACATGTGGCAGCCGATCAACAAAAGCCTCTGGAACGGATCGTTCGTCTGCGCCGCCGGGGCCTACTCGCTCGGCATGTTCGCGCTGTTCTACTATATGATAGACGTAAGGCAATGGCGCCGCTGGACCTTCTTCTTCAAGGTGATCGGCGTCAATTCGATCACGATTTACCTCGGGCAGATGATCGTCAATTTCGGCTACACCTCGAAATTCTTCTTCGGGGGCGCGGCCTCCAAACTCCCGCCCGAGGCGGGTGCGGTCGTGCTCGGCATCGGCTACATCGCCTGCTGCTGGCTGCTGCTCTGGTTCCTCGACCGGCAGAGGATCTACTTCAAGGTGTGACGCTGCGGCGGGCGGATTTCCGCCCCGCACCGCCCCTTCCGGGAGATGCACGGGGCCGGACCGGGGACCGTTCCGATTCGAAAAGCGCGCCGCACGGCGCGCTTTTTCATGCCCGGAGACGTCTGCGACCGCCTTTCGGAAATAATTTATCGAAAAACAATAAAATTTATTTGTTTTTCGGATTTCATTGTGTATATTTGCAACGCCGAACCCGAAACGAACGCTTTCACTATGGAAACCGAATGCGTCATCCGCATCCCGATTCTTCCGCTCCCCGCCGCCGCTTTCGCCGTGCATATCGCCGCGAGGCGCCGGTTCTCCGAAGCGGACGGCAGCTTTTCGCCGCCGGTGCGGATCGCGCCGCCCGTTTACGCGGGAGGAGTGCGGGAAGACCGGGGTGCATACGATACAAACCTATGAACCACAACCATTTAAAATAAAAAGTTCAAGCAGGGGAACCCCGGCGGCGGTTATCTTACCGGCCGCGGTCGCGGAAGCCCCGGATAGTTGTGTGGCGAAAGCCCGGAGAACCCGGGTTTTCGTTTTTTTCGTATCTTTGCGCCGCCATGACCCCTCCGCAGCACATAGCCCCGCCGGCAGACGGGATTCCGATGCCCCGCCGCATCTGGGCCATTCTGGCCGTGGCGTTCGGCGTCTCGCTCTCGGTGATCGACTCGACGATCGCCAACGTGGCCCTGCCGACGATCTCCCGTGCTCTCGGCATCTCCTCGGCCGACTCGATCTGGGTCGTCAATGCCTACCAGCTGGCGATCGTGGTCTCGCTGCTCTCCTTCTCGGCGCTGGGCGACCTGGTCGGCTACCGCAAGATCTACATCGGCGGCCTGGCCCTCTTCACCGCGGCGTCGGTGGGCTGCGCCCTCTCGCAGTCGCTCGGAACCCTCGTGGCGGGACGCGTCCTGCAGGGATTCGGCGCGGCGGCCGTGACGTCGGTCAATACCACCCTCATCCGCATCATCTACCCCCGCAACCGCCTCGGGCGCGGCATGGGCATCAACGCCACGGTGGTGGCCGTCTCCTCCGTGGCGGGTCCGACGCTGGCCGCCGGCGTCCTCTCGGCGGCCGAATGGCCGTGGCTCTTCGCCGTCAATATCCCCGTGGGGCTCGTCGCCCTCGCGCTGAGCCGGCGCTTCCTGCCCGCCAATCCGGTCCGGGTGCGCGACCGCCGCTTCGACTGGCGCGACGCCGCGATGAACGCCCTCGTGTTCGGACTGCTGATGGCCTCGGTCGAGGGATTCTCGCACGGACTCGATCCGCGGATCGTCGCGCTCGGCGCGGCGGTGCTGGTCCCCGTCGGCTTCGTATTCATCCGCCGCCAGTTGCGCGAACCGTACCCGATCCTGCCGTTCGACCTGCTGCGCATCCCGATCTTCTCGGTCTCGGTGCTGACGTCGATCTGCTCGTTCCTCGCACAGATGCTCGCCATGGTGGCGCTGCCCTTCTACCTGCAACACGCCTGCGGCTACGACGACGTGGCCACCGGCCTGCTGCTCACGGCCTGGCCCGCGGTCATCATGGTCGTGGCCCCCGTGGCCGGGCTGCTCGTCGAACGGGTCCACGCCGGCCTGCTCGGCGGAACGGGCCTCGCGGCGATGGCCGCGGGGCTGCTCCTGCTGGCGTTCCTGCCCGAACACCCCACAGACTTCGAAATCGTGTGGCGGCTCGTGTTGTGCGGTGCGGGATTCGGGCTGTTCCAGTCGCCCAACAACAGCATCCTGATCGCCTCGGCGCCTCCCGAGCGGAGCGGCTCGGCCAGCGGAATGCTCGCCACGGCCCGTCTCCTGGGACAGACCACGGGAGCCGCCCTGATGGCGTTCCTGTTCCATATCGTACCCGACGACAGCACCCATACGGCACTGCTGCTCTCCGCCGGACTGGCTCTCACGGGAGCCGTCGTAAGCCTCGCACGCCTCTCGCTCCCGCTGCCCGAAGGGCTCACCCGCCGCAAACGCCACTCCGGAAAACAATGATACGAACCCTCCTGCTCGCCGCACTCTTCGCCGGCCTTCCCGCCGCCTTCCGCCCCTGCGCCGCCGGAACGGTCGCGGGCCGCACCGACACGGCCGCAACCGCCCGGATCCCGGCCGACAGTCTCCGCCCGGCAGCCCGCACCCCGGAAGAGTGCCTGCCGGACGGAAAAGCCGCTTCGGCAAACACGCCGGACACAGAGTCCGCGGCCGGAACGAACCCCGCCCCGGCCGATGCCCCGGACACAAAACCCGCCGCCGGAACGGCCGCGGCCGGCACAGCGAACGCCCCCGCCCCGGCCGACACTGCGGCCTATCTCCGTCCGCCCTATCTCCGCGAAGGCGACACCATAGCCGTCGTCTCCCCCTCCGGACGCATCGCGGCCCGAGCCGACACGGCGAAGGTGCGCGAACGCCTCGAGTCGTGGGGTCTGCACGTGCTCTTCGGCACGCACTACGCCGACCGCAGCCAGCCCTACTTCGCCGGGACCGACGCCGAACGGGCCGCCGACCTGCAACGGATGCTCGACGATCCGTCGGTGAAGGCGGTCATCGCCTTCCGCGGCGGATACGGCTCGGTGCGCCTGCTGCCGCACCTCGACCTCCGGAGGCTGCGCGAGCACCCCAAATGGCTCGCGGGGTTCAGCGACATCACCACGCTGCACCTCGTCCTCCGGAGGCTCCGCATCGAGAGCATCCACGGGCAGATGCCCGCGGGATTCCTCTTCGACGAAGGGACGGAGGACCCCTCGGCCGAATCGCTCCGCGAAGCCCTCTTCGGCCTCACGCGGCGCATCGACACGCCGCCGCATCCGCTCAACCGCCCCGGACGGGCGACGGGACGCCTCGCGGGCGGGAATCTCGCGGTGATCTGCGCGGCGACGGGGACTCCCGAGGAGCTGCTCACCGATTCGCCGACGGTGCTCTTCATCGAGGAGGTCGGCGAGTTCGTTTACCGCATCGACCGGATGATGCAGAGCCTCGCCCGCAGCGGAAAGCTCCGCAACCTCCGGGCGGTCGTCGTGGGACATCTGACCGACATGATGGGCGAGAAGAAATTCGGCGTCGCCGACGCCTGCCGGATCATTTCGGACTACACGCAGGAGCTCGGAATCCCCGTGCTCTTCGGATTCCCGGCCGGGCACGACGAGCCGAACCTGTCGCTCTACCTGGGGCGCGAGGTGACCGTCACGGTGGACGACGGAGGGGGCTGCGTGGAGTTCTGACGCCGCGGAAACCGTACCGGCCGACGGAAGGGACCGCGGAGAACGCCCGGGCCGCCGAATCCCGGAAAAGCCGGCAGTCCGGACGCACGGAGCGCGCAGCCGCACGAAAAATACGCTCCGGCGGAACAGATTCGGGGATTTTTGCCTATTTTTGTGGAAAACAGCAAATCTTATGTTCTCTGCAAAAACCTATACCGCGCGCCGCAGCGAGCTGCGCACGAAGATCGGACAGGGCATCGTCCTGCTCCCGGGCAACGGGCTGGCCCCGAACAACTACCCCAACAACGCCTACTACTTCCGGCAGGACTCGTCGTTCCTCTACTACTTCGGGCTGAACACCCCCGCGCTGGTCGGCGTGATCGACGCCGACACGGGCGAGGAGGCGCTCTACGGCGACGACTTCACGGTGGAGGACATCATCTGGACCGGTCCGCAGCCCACCCTGCGCGAACTGGGCGCCGGGGTCGGCGTCGCGGAGACCTTCCCGACGGCGGCGCTCGAAGCGCGGCTGCGCAAGGCGATCGCACAGGGCCGCCGCATCCACTACCTGCCGCCCTACCGGGGCGAGACGAAGCTCCGGCTCTCGGCGCTGCTGGGAATCAACCCCGCCCTGCTGCACGACTACAAGTCGGTGGAACTGATGTTCGCCGTGGCCGAGATGCGCGAGAAGAAAAGCGCCGAGGAGATCGAGGAGATGGAACGCGCCTTCGAGATCGGCTACCGCATGCACACGCTGGCGATGAAGATGTGCCGTCCGGGCGTCGTCGAACGCGAAATCGCCGGCGCCATCGAGGGCATCGCCAAATCCTACGGCGCGGGACTTTCGTTCCCGTCGATCGTGACGCAGCACGGCGAGACGCTGCACAACCTCCACTGCGACGGCACGCTCGAGGAGGGACGCCTGCTGCTGTGCGACGCCGGAGGCGAGACGGAGAACAACTACTGCTCGGACCACACGCGCACCTATCCCGTCAGCGGACGCTTCACCCAGAAGCAGAAGGACGTCTACAACATCGTGCTGGCGGCCCACGACCACGTGGCCCGCATCGTCAAGCCGCACATGATGTACACCGAAATCCACAACGCCGCCTACCTCACGCTGGCCGAGGGGCTGATCGGCCTCGGACTGCTCCGGGGCACCGCCGCGGACGCCGTGGCGTCGGGCGCCATGACGATGCTCATGCCTCACGGGCTGGGACACGGGCTGGGCATGGACGTACACGACTGCGAGGCGATGGGCGAACGGTCGTTCGACTTCGCCTCGATCGCCGAACGCGCCGCCCGCTCGGCCACCTGCATCTACCGCGCGGCATGGCGCATCGAGCCGGGCACGGTGCTGACCGACGAACCGGGCCTCTACTTCATCCCGGCGCTCATCGACAAGTGCCGCGCCGAAGGGCTGTACAGGGGCATCGTCGATTACGACGCGCTGGAGGCCTACCGCGACTTCGGCGGCATCCGCATCGAGGACGACATTCTCGTCACGGAGGAGGGCAGCCGGATGCTGGGCGACAGGAAGATACCCGTCACGGTCGAGGAACTCGAAGCCGTCGTCGGCAAGTAACGGACCGCCGCAAAGAGAGAGGCCGGAACCCTCGCCGGGCGTCTCCGCGCACACTCCGCCCGAACCATGTACCGCACAACAGGACTTCCCAACACCCGTATCCGCGTGGCGGATGCCCTGCGGGGCATCGCCGTCGCGGGCATCATCCTCATCCACGCCTGCGAGCACTTCAACCTCTACTGGGCGGGGCTGCCGTACCGGCGCGCACTCGTCGAAGGGCTGGAGGAACCCGTCGCAGGATTCATGTGGTGGCTGCTGGCGGGCAAGATGTACACGATCTTCGCCCTGCTGTTCGGCCTGAGCTTCTACGTGCAGAGCGACAACCAGGCCCAGCGGGGACGCAGCTTCACGGGGCGCTTCACCTGGCGCATGGTGCTCCTGCTGGGCATCGGCCTCGTCAATACGGCCTTCTACAACGGCGACGTACTCGTGCTCTACGCCCTGCTGGGCGTCCTGCTGCCGTGGCTCGGAAAGCTCCCGACGCGGTGGCTGTGGGCGCTTTTCGGCATACTGGCGCTCCAGCCGCTCGAACTCTTCCAGATCGCCGCCGCACGCCCGCTCTACGTCGATGCGGACGTCTGGGGCGACGCCGCCCTGCCCGCCTTCACGGAGGGCACGCTGGGCGATACGCTCCGGGCGAGCCTCCGCTACGGGCAGCCGATGACCCTCGCCTGGTATCTCAACAACGGCCGCATCACGCAGACGCTGGCCATGTTCCTGCTCGGCATGCTGCTGGGCCGCCGCCGGCTCTTCTACGACGAACCGGGCAACCGCCGCGTCTGGGGCGGCATCCTCGCGGGAAGCCTGCTCGCGGCCGTCGCCCTGGCGGCCGACTTCGGCGGGGAGGGATCGCCCCTGCGGGTGATGACCTCCGCATGGTACAACCTCGCGCAGACGATGGCGCTCGTCGCCTCCGTCGTGCTGCTCTGGTACGGATTCGGCGCCTTCCGCCGCGCCGTGGGGCCCATCTCGGCCATCGGACGCATGAGCCTGACGAACTACCTGCTGCAATCGGTGCTGGGAACCGCCGTCTTCTACAACTGGGGGCTGGGGCTCTACCGCGAGGTGGGGATCGTTTACGCGCTGCTGATCGGCACGGGCCTCGTCGTCGTGCAATACCAGTTCTCGCGCCTCTGGCTGCGGCGCTTCTCCCACGGTCCGGTCGAATGGCTCTGGAAAAAGCTGACGTGGCTCTGACGGCCACACGGAACACACGCTGCGACGGGACCGCCTTTCAGGCGGTCCCGTCGCTTTCCGGCCCGCGGCAGACACCATGCCGCGGCGGCCCCCGCCGGAACGGAAAGCCCGGCCGGCCCGGAGACCGGAAGCGCCGGGCCGGGCGAATCCCCCGCGCCGCATACGGAGAGCGCTCCCGTCATCCCCGAAAACAGACAAATTACCCGCCCGAAAGCCACAAAAAAGCGGCGGCGGACTTGTTTGTTCCGATTTTTTCGTATATTTATAGTCGGCTAACCGGAAATCAACCTTAAAACATAGTCGGAATATGAAAAACTATTCAGCAAAAGAGATCAAGAACATCGTACTCATCGGCGCGCCCGGCACGGGAAAGACTACCCTTGCCGAAGCGATGGCCTACGAGGGGAAGGTCATCGACCGCAGGGGTAGTATCGAGACGAACAACACGCTCTCGGACAACACGGACATCGAGCACGAATACAAACGCTCGATCTACTCCACGATCCTCTTCACGGAATTCATGGACCGCAAGCTGAACATCATCGACTGCCCGGGGTCGGACGACTTCTGCGGCAGCCTCTTCTCGGCCTTCAAGGTCGGCGACGTGGGGGTTTTCCTCTTCAACGCCCAGAACGGCTGGGAGGTGGGCAGCGAAATCCAGGCCCGCTACGCCCGGCTGCTCAAGAAACCCGTCATCGGCGTAATCAACCAGCTCGACGCCGACAAGGCCTCGTTCGAAGCAGCTTTCGAGTCGATCAGGGCCGCCTCGCGCGTGAAGCCCGTCCTGGTGCAGTATCCGGTCAATCAGGGCCCGGGCTTCGACTCGTTCATCGACGTCCTGATGATGAAGATGTACCGCTTCAAGGACCACGACGGCCACCGCGAGGAGCTGGAGATTCCCGCCGGGGAGCTGGAGAAGGCCCAGATGCTGAACAAGGAGCTGGTGGAGATGGCCGCCGAGCACGACGAGGCGCTCATGGAGCTCTATTTCGACAAGGGGACCCTCACGCAGGACGACATCCGCGCGGGGCTGAAGATCGGCGTCTCGAAACGCGAGGTGATGCCCGTGTTCTGCACCAGCGGCAAATACGACATCGGAACCAAACGCCTCATGGAATTCATCATCAACGTGGCTCCCGGTCCGCTGAAGGCCCCGGCGTTCCTCTCGACCGAAGGCGAGGAGATCGCGGCCGACGAGACGGCGCCCGCCGCAGCGTTCGTCTTCAAGAGCCAGATCGAACAGCACATCGGCGAGATCACCTACTTCCGCGTCGTCCGCGGCCGGATCGCCGAAGGCACGGAGCTGGTGAACACCCGCACGGGCAACAAGGAGAAGCTCTCGCAGCTCTTCGCCGTGGCGGGCAAGAACCGCATCAAGGTCACGGAGCTCTCGGCCGGCGACATCGGCTGCACCGTCAAACTCAAGGGCACGCGCAC
>CEAX01019468.1_pt1 | contig 12994 bp, 7 predicted proteins | sample 554721 | NCBI WGS metagenome assembly CEAX01 (sample SAMEA3182098, study PRJEB8094) | gut metagenome | biome: human; feature: gut; material: Stool; isolation source: human stools | place: Canada | collected 2012-05-30 | reverse complement strand
TCCCGGACAGTCCCGCTGCTGTGAAGCTCTGTGAAACATCTTACAAATTAACCGGATTCGTGCCACTGATGGAGGTGAAAAATCCATCGGGAAGGCTTGTAAGATGAGAGTCAGTCAGAAGACCTGCCATTCGGATATATATTTTCCTGTCTCGTGGGTTAGAAAGGAAAGTATCGCTGTTAAGCCCCAAATCGTAAAAATACTGTGTTTCATCGGGTGGAGTGTATCCGCAGGGTGGAAAAGCACTAATATATGCATTTAATTGAGAAATGAATATGATAAAAAGAATCTTAGTTGCCAATCGCGGAGAAATTGCCGTGAGGGTAATGCGCTCCTGCCGGGAGATGGAAATAACGAGTATCGCTGTTTTCTCAGAGGCAGACCGCACCGCAAAGCATGTGCTCTATGCCGATGAAGCTTACTGCATCGGCCCGGCCGCATCCAAAGAGAGTTATCTGAATATAGAAAAAATCATCGAAGTGGCCAAATCATGCCATGCAGACGCGATCCATCCCGGATACGGTTTCCTGTCCGAGAATGCAACATTTGCCCGTCGCTGCCGCGAAGAAGGCATTATTTTCATCGGTCCGGAACCGGAAACCATGGAAGCAATGGGAGACAAAATATCCGCCCGTATCAAAATGACAGAAGCGGGTGTACCGGTAGTTCCGGGAACACAGGAGAACTTGAAAAGCGTGGAAGAAGCCGTAGAATTGTGTAACAAGATCGGTTATCCGGTCATGCTGAAAGCATCGATGGGTGGCGGTGGCAAAGGCATGCGACTCATTCATAACGCCGGCGAAGTGGAAGAAGCTTATACCACGGCAAAGAGCGAATCGCTTTCTTCATTCGGAGACGATACGGTATATCTGGAGAAATTCGTAGAAGAACCGCATCATATCGAGTTCCAAATATTGGGCGACAAACATGGCAATGTAATTCACCTCTGCGAACGCGAATGTTCGGTTCAGCGCCGCAATCAGAAAATAGTAGAAGAGAGCCCTTCGGTGTTCATTACTCCGGAGCTCCGTAAGGATATGGGTGAAAAAGCAGTAGCTGCCGCCAAAGCCGTAAACTACATCGGTGCGGGCACTATTGAATTCCTTGTCGATAAACATCGCAATTATTATTTCCTGGAAATGAATACCCGCCTGCAGGTGGAGCACCCGATTACCGAAGAAGTAATCGGTGTGGACCTCGTAAAAGAGCAGATTAAAGTGGCCGACGGACAGGTGATGCAATTAAAACAAGAGGATATCAGACAGCGCGGACATGCCATCGAATGCCGTATCTGTGCAGAAGACACGGAAATGAATTTCATGCCCAGTCCGGGTGTTATCAAGCAAATTACCGAGCCGAACGGCATCGGCGTACGTATCGACAGTTACGTATACGAAGGCTATGAGATTCCGATATATTACGACCCGATGATCGGTAAACTGATTGTATGGGCTACGACACGCGAATATGCCATCGAACGTATGCGCCGTGTGCTTCACGAATATAAACTGACCGGCGTAAAAAACAACATCAGCTACCTGCGTGCCATCATGGATACCCCGGATTTTGTAGAAGGAAACTACAACACGGGATTCATTGCAAAAAACGGAGAATTGCTGCAACAAAGCATCACCCGCACCAGCGAACGCGCCGAAAACATTGCCATGATTGCCGCATACATGGACTATCTGATGAACCTTGAAGAGAACAACAGTGGACTGGCAGCCGACAACCGTCCGATCAGCAAGTGGAAAGAGTTCGGATTGCATAAAGGGGTGCTCAGAATATAAATAACATCAATTATGGAAATTCATATAGGAAACCGCGTGGCCGAAATAGAACTGGTCAGCAAACAAGATAACAAGGTGGTACTCACCATTGACGGAAAAACGTTTGAAGCCGATGTCGTCATGGCGGAAAACGGAACCTGCAACATCCTTATGGACGGCCGCAGTGCCAATGCCCAACTGATTCGCAGCGATAACGGAAAAAGCTACAAAGTGAATACACACTACAGCAGCTTCAACATCGACATCGTAGACAGCCAGGCCAAATACCTGCGCATGCGTAAAAAAGGGGAAGAGGAACAAAATGACCGCATCACCTCGCCAATGCCGGGAAAGGTGGTAAAAATCCCTGTTACTGCAGGACAAAAAATGAAAGCCGGCGAAACAGCCATCGTCATCGAAGCCATGAAAATGCAGAGCAATTACAAAGTGACTTCAGATTGCCGCATTAAAGAAATTCTGGTACAAGAAGGTGACAACATCACCGGTGACCAGACATTGATAACCCTTGAAACAATAGAATAATGGAGGAAATGAATAAAGCATATGCCACGTTCGAAGAGCGTGACCGTATGGCTTCCCTCGGTGGAGGCATCGACAAGATAGAGAAACAGCATGAAAGCGGGAAAATGACCGCCCGTGAACGGATCGACATGCTGCTGGACAAAGGCACGTTTGTGGAACTGGACAAACTGATGGTGCACCGTTGTACCAACTATGGCATGGACAAGAATAAGATTCCGGGAGACGGAGTTGTTTCGGGCTACGGAAAGATAGACGGACGCCAGGTATTCGTATATGCATACGATTTCACCGTATACGGCGGTTCTCTGTCGGCATCCAACGCAAGAAAAATCGTAAAGGTGCAACAGTTGGCTCTCAAGAACGGTGCACCGATCATTGCCTTGAATGATTCGGGAGGCGCACGTATTCAGGAAGGCATCGAGAGTCTTTCAGGCTATGCCGATATATTCTACCAGAATACGATCGCAAGTGGAGTAATTCCGCAAATCTCCGCCATTCTCGGCCCTTGTGCAGGAGGTGCCTGCTACTCTCCGGCACTGACAGACTTCATCTTTATGGTAAAAGAGAAAAGTCATATGTTCGTTACCGGACCGGATGTAGTAAAAACCGTTATCCATGAAGAAGTAAGCAAGGAAGAATTGGGCGGTGCCATGACGCATAGCAGCAAAAGCGGTGTGACCCACTTCATGGCCAATAGCGAAGAAGAACTGCTGATGTCCATCCGCGAATTGCTCTCTTTCCTGCCACAAAACAATATGGACGAGACACGCAAGCAACCTTGTACAGATGAAATCAATCGTGAAGACGAGTCTCTGAATACCATCGTCCCTACAGATCCGAATGTTCCCTATGACATGAAAGAGATCATCGAACGCGTGGTAGACAATGGATATTTCTTTGAAGTAATGCCCTACTTTGCCAAAAATATCATTATCGGATTCGCCCGTCTGGGTGGACGTTCGGTAGGCATTGTTGCCAATCAGCCGGCTTATCTGGCGGGAGTGCTCGATATCGATGCCAGCGACAAGGCAAGCCGTTTTATCCGTTTCTGCGATTGTTTCAACATACCGTTGATAACATTTGAAGACGTTCCGGGCTTCCTGCCGGGATATACTCAAGAGAACAACGGCATTATCCGTCACGGAGCAAAAATCGTATATGCATTTGCAGAAGCCACTGTGCCCAAAATCACAGTAATCACCCGCAAAGCTTATGGCGGCGCTTATATCGTAATGAACTCCAAACAGACCGGAGCTGATGTAAATTTTGCCTATCCCAATGCAGAAATTGCCGTAATGGGAGCCGAAGGTGCTGTAAACATCCTGTTCCGCAAAGCAGATGCAGAAACCAAAGCCAAAGAACTGGAAGCATACAAAGAGAAATTTGCCACTCCGTATCAAGCCGCCGAACTTGGTTTTATCGATGAAATCATCTTGCCGAAACAGACCCGTAAGCGCTTGATCCAAGCATTAGACATGACAGAAAACAAGATGCAGACCAATCCGCCGAAAAAACACGGCAATATGCCGCTTTGATTATAAAAAAATGAAAGAATGAATAATTAAAGAATGAAAACGAAGCTATAATTGTTAATGTGTAAAACGTAGGAAATATATCCAATATCTTTTCTACACAACCAATTGACAGATTATTCTTTAATTTTTCATTCTTTAATTATTCATTTCTTCATTCTTTCATTAGCATATCGGCACACTATTCAAAGTCAGCATCTCTGCAAAATTCCGAAGATGCTGCTCATTCGTACCACAACATCCGCCACATATCTTCAACGGGAAATCCCATAACAGGGTCATCAATCTGTCAGACAGTTCATCGGGAGAAGAAGAAAGTAAATCGGTACGGCCATTCAATTCTTCGGGACTCAACGCGGAAGCATTGGCCTGGATACCCCGAAAGCGTTCGCGAACTAAAAAAGTATCATTCCTCGGATGTGATAATGCCTGATGCAAAACATCGGGATGTACACAGTTTGCCATATAGCACAAAGGACGGGTGGTCGTCTCTTTATCTACGGTATCGATGGCATCATGAATAAAAGTGCCATCCATCAGCCGTCCGTCGCGCCGAACCATAAAGCTGATAATATAAGGCAAACCGGTTGCCGCCATTGCATTGGCCATGCCGATCGTTTCGGTAAGCTGGGGCATAATACCTGCAAACAGAAAATCGACTCCCGCTTCAGCCATTGCACGAACCGTAGGATAATGAAACTGCATCGCCTCTTCTACGGAAAAATGATAGCGACCATCATAAGCATCACCGCGACAACCTGCCAGACCACCGATATAAACAGGTGAAAGGGCCGATGCGCGCAGTTGCAAAAGAAAACGGACATTATCGGGAATGACACTCCGGTTCCGATAAGCAGAAACAGCAATATTTTCGACATTTGCCCTGCGGGTGGGTGTCATCAGCATCAGAGGCAAATCGTGACCGGCGGCAATATCGATGTATTGCTTGTAAAGACCTGCCAGCGTATCACGATGAGCATCGTCATAAATCAAAGCGGCATGGACAAGATCTTCGTCCAAAGGAATATGAAATTCATGGCGTAAACGCTCTACAATAGCTCCTTCGGTAAGGATGTAAGGACAAGTCCGATATGTATCGACAAAAGAGAGTTGATTCATGTAAGGTGAGTTTTTAGGTTCTTACTTTGCATTTCCGGACAAATATAGAACTTATTCTCACAGTACGGTTATCCGTTCTTGTTATATTCACATCCCTTTATAATCTTTCAGAAAACCCTCCATCAGCCAATTCGCAAGTGCCTGTCGGTTAGAAGGTATCACCAGTCTTTTTTGATCGAGTGAATTTTGAATATTTCCCAGTTCCACAAACACAGATACAGGGGTAGCACGTGTCAATACATACAGATTCCGTCCGCTCACCGTACCCGTAAAACCACGATTGGGCTGGTGTTTGCCATACTTTGACTCAAAAGTGTCTTTCATCTTGTTTGCCAGTTTCTTACTTTCCGCCCTTCGGTTGGAATGATAAAAAAACACATCGGTCTGCTTGCCCTTGCTGCGACTATCGACATGGATAAAAATGGCACGGCAATATTTATACTTTTTCCGGTCATTACGATACAGAGCATTGATCTTATCACAACGTTGCTGAAGACGCTGTACCTGATTCAAGGGAATGGGAGCACCCATACAGGTTTCGCGCTTACTGTTTGACAGATAGGCAGCATCACGAATACCATCCTTTGCATCCTGAATGATGATATGTACTTCCGCCCCTTCCTGCATCAGGTTACGTGCCAATCTCAAAGCAATATCATAGGCATATTCATCTTCATGCAGTTCGTGCTTTCCCACTCTTCCGATAGCTCCGGGATCGGGGCCGCCATGCCCACTGACTACATAAAAGCACGCCCCTGCCAGCCGGTTGGAAGTCACCTTCACATTTGCCAGAAGTTTTCCAAAAAGCGGCTCATTTCTTTCCGTCTTCCGGGGCGGTTGTTTTTTTCCTGTATTTTCTTTCTTGGCAGCGCTTCCGGCAGTCGTTACAGAAGCCGGAACCTTTTTTTTCACAGGAGGAATCAAATAAGTCACTCCCAACTTTAATGTCTGCCCCTTTCCTAATTTAGCCTCATTCAATTTGATAAAATCGTCATAATACTTCTTCGGTGCACGATTGTGCCGCAACAGGAAAGTAGAAATACCTTCACCGGGTTTCGGAGTCGCCTTCTGCTGCCCCCACAAAGCAGATACAGAAAACAAAAAGCAGAAAAACAGAAGAATACAATATTTATTCATAATAAAATAATGTGCCAATTAAATAATGTGCCAATATGCTAATATGCCAATGTGCCAATTAAATAATGTGCTAATATGCCAATGTGCCAATTGAAAGAATGAAATAATAGACAATGAATCAATGTACTAATAGGCAAATGCACAAATTAAAGAATATACCAATGCACCAATCAGCTGCGCCAAATGATCCATATATTCCGTTTCATTGCTATATTATTCAATTGTCCCCATTCTTAATTGGCACATTGGCATATTAGCACATTGGTACATTATTATATATTTCACTCGCAAAGATAATGTTTTAAACCAATTATTTTCTCTACTTTTGCATCGATATAACTTTTTAAAGAAATAAAACTGTAACTACAATAACAATTATGGCAAAACAATTCAAGCCCGAAACCCTGTGTGTACAAGCAGGATGGACTCCTAAAAAGGGTGAGCCCCGTGTGCTGCCCATTTATCAGAGTACTACTTTCAAATATGAAACCAGCGAGCAGATGGCCCGTCTTTTCGACCTTGAAGACAGTGGATATTTCTATACCCGTTTGCAAAACCCCACCAACGATGCAGTGGCTGCCAAGATAGCCGCTCTTGAAGGAGGTGTAGGAGCAATGTTGACATCCAGTGGCCAGGCAGCCAATTTCTATGCCATATTCAATATCTGTCAGGCAGGCGATCACTTCGTGTGTTCTTCAGCCATCTATGGCGGCACATTCAACCTCTTCGGTGTAACGCTGAAAAAGCTCGGTATCGATGTTACCTTTATCAGTCCTGATGCCAGCGAAGAAGAGATTTCGGCTGCTTTCCGCCCGAACACGAAAGCCCTGTTCGGCGAAACCATCTCGAATCCCTCTCTTGAAGTGCTCGACATTGAAAAGTTTGCCCGCATAGCTCACAATCACGGTGTACCTCTGATCGTAGACAATACTTTCCCTACTCCGATCAACTGCCGTCCTTTTGAATGGGGAGCAGACATCGTGGTACATTCCACCACCAAATACATGGACGGACATGCCACGAGTGTAGGCGGCTGTATTGTCGATAGCGGCAATTTCGATTGGGATGCCCATGCCGATAAATTCCCCGGATTGTGTACTCCGGACGAATCTTATCATGGACTGACCTATACCAAGGCATTCGGTAAAATGGCCTATATCACCAAAGCAACTGCCCAACTGATGCGTGACCTCGGCAGTATACAAAGCCCGCAAAATGCTTTCCTGCTCAATTTAGGATTGGAGACACTTCACCTTCGCATGCCTCAACATTGCCGTAATGCACAGAAAGTGGCCGAATACCTGTCGAATGACGACCGGGTGGCATGGGTAAACTATTGCGGCCTTCCGGGTAATAAATATTATGAACTGGCTCAGAAATACCTTCCGAACGGTTCCTGCGGTGTCATCTCCTTCGGTCTGAAAGGCGGACGCGACGTATCTATTAAATTCATGGATTCGCTGAAATTAGCTGCCATCGTTACGCATGTAGCCGATGCACGTACCTGTGTACTGCATCCTGCCAGCCATACTCACCGGCAATTGACAGACGAGCAACTGATGGAAGCCGGAGTTCGCCCCGACCTCATCCGTTTCAGTGTAGGCATCGAGAATGCCGAAGATATCATTGCCGATATAGAGCAGGCGCTGAACGCATAAGTATTTCACGGAAAAAGACGGGATAAGTAAAAATTAAGAGATGAACCGGTAGTGTTTGTGGTTCATCTCTTAATTATATTTATCCTACTGCTGATTCTGTTCTTTTATCAAGGTATGTCAATTGCTCCAAAAGAGAAATCAAGTATAGCCCCTTTTTCCATGTCAAAGTCGGAGCCTGCTCGTAACTTGATTAAACCATTGTTCTTGACGATGACCGTACCGCCTTTTTGCACGACAAGCCTTGCATTCAAAATACTTCCACCATCTACTTCAAGCACAGCACCGGAACGGACGATCACAGAAGAAGTTTTATTCAGCACCATCGTTTTACCGGCAGGAATAAGTAATCGTCCCGACTGCAACACTACATTTCCGCAGAGTGATTCCCCGTCCCATACTTCATTGGAATTTATCAGTGTTGGTCGACAAACGGTTGGGAAATATTCATTCGTATTCTGTGGATTCCCACGCTTAACACCCCACTCTATGGCCGTAGGAACACCATCGGTTTTCCAGACATACAATTCATGTTCATTACCGGCTATTAACTCGCTTTTACCATCATTATCAATATCTGCCACACAAGGAGTATCTAAAAATTTCTCATCCGATATTATCGGAAATCCGATTATATCACTACCGTCATTATGTAAAGCATAAATATAATTGTTACAACAGAATACAATATCAGGTACAGCATCTCCATCCACATCGGCCAAAATTGGAGTATTCATATTAGACGCATAATTTTCTTGTGGAAATAAGCCTTTAATCGATTTGCTAAAAATAAGCTTCCCTGCATGTGTCCATGCTTTTACCGTTTCATGCCCCAATATAACCACCTCCAAGTGCCCGTCATTGTTTATATCACCCACTGATAAAGTATGATCTAAAGTAGATCCAACAGCATTGACTGTATATGGAATTGTCTGACTTCCATCCCACCCTGCAACTGTTTTATCCCCATCCAAACTAATAGCAAATACCTTACTTTCTGCCATTTGCCGTTGAGAAAACAATATCTCCTTTTTACCATCTTCATTTAAATCGCACACCACCGGAGCAGAAGCTAATCTGGGAATTCCTGCTCCCCAAAACGGATTCGTCGTAAAAGGAGTTCCATCCTGCCGCCAAATATAAATTCCTAAAGAATCATACGAAGCTATGATTTCCATCTTACCGTCATTATCCAAATCAGCCACTGTTAATGCTGAATAATTATGGTCTTTTCCAGTCGTAATATGAACATTAGGATTCAAACGTCTCACTTCATTTCCGTCATGATCTAAAATAAAAATATCAGAAGTTTGATGCGATTTTACAATAACCTCCATTGTACCATCGGCACTACCATCCAAATTGGCAATGACCGGACTTTGAAACATTGAATAAGGAATTCGCTTTTCCCACAACAAATCAGGTTTATGGTCCCCATCCCTATCAAACGGAGAATAACAATAGACTGCTCTTTTTTCCTGATATTTTTTATCATCTTCCCAAGTAGATGCTACTATATTTTGTTCCCCATTTCCGGACAAATCTCCAAAAGCCACTTGCCCTGTCAACATTGTTGGTGTTTTCACAAAGCCACTTACCGTGGTCACATTTCCATCGATATCATATAACTCTTCGCCCGAAGGACGAAATCCCATTATGTAACTTGTATGAGTATCATACCGATCTTCATAGATCCAGAATATCTCTTGTTTGCCGTCATTATCCACATCTGCAATATTTGGACAAGATACAGATGAATAAACACCGGTAGCTAATCTTTTGGGGAATGGACTAACAACCGGATAAGAAGTCCATGTCCGGTAAGCCGCACTCCATTCACTTTCATTTCCGTTTGTTGAAATTGCTGCAACCTTATAATAATACAATGTTCGTTCGGCAAGGCTATCATCTAAATAATATGCAGCCTTCAATGGAAATCTATTCAATCTCCGATAAATGCCATTTTCTCCATTGTCACTACGGTATATATTATATCCGGCCACCTCCTTGACAGGTGTCCAATACACATTGATAGAAGAAGCATAAGGCTGAAAATCAAGAGTCGATGTTTTAATCACAGAGGGTCTTGACAATGGATTTACTGGAAAGTTCCAAGTCCTTCCATACTCATTACTTACTTGTAATGTGAAACTCAATATCCCCGCATAACTGCTTGATGTCTGGAACTGAAAAGCAATTGTATTTGTTTTAGTCTCAGAAAAGGCAATAGAAGGATACACGATTGGCGTAGATGAACATGACACCTGCAAATTATTCGAAATAAGTACAGCTTTCAGTCCTGTAGCTTCGGCCTGTCCTACATTCATTAAATCAATATTCATCTTCACAGTTTCACCCGCTTCTACTGTAGTGTTTCCATTACTCGTCCAAGTAATTTTTTGATTCCCTATTTCTATTTTAGGAGCATAAATATTATCTATCTTAAGCGGTTGAATTTTAGTTTCACCATTTACTGATATTTGTAGATTCAAGTTTATTCCACTGGAGTTATTTCTCAAATGTTCACCACTATCTTTATTTATTTTGAAAACGAACGGAGTGACAGATCTCACAGCAGTATTACCGGCAATATTCCCAAATGTAGCATTAGCATTCACGATCTCTATATCATCGGATGTACTTATTAAAGATGCTGTTACTCCATTTAATGCGCTGTTTCCGGTATTTCTCAATTTTACAGTCAATTCAATCGTTTCCCCAGCATCCAATTGTCCGTCACCATTTCCTATACTTACACCAGTTCCTTTATCATTGTAAATTAGATCTTCAACAGCAATAGTAGACTCACTACCATTTTGCGATACTTGAACATCTCTTTCCACAGATCTGAAATTATGGGCAGTGACTGTTATATTCACAACTCCCAATGTCTGTACAGATACATTAATAGTATGAATGCAAATTCTGGCAGTTTCATTTTGTGGTAAACCATTTATGTTTACCATTATCATATTCTCACCCGTTGTTAAGGAAGCAGGCATTAATGTAACATTCATCGTTTTTGGAACATCACTCCATACCTGCATTTCAGGATCACCTAAAAGATGCAAAGCACAATTAGCTAATTTAAGATTTTTATATTTAATATTTTCAAGTGCCTTCTGATGAAGAATGGACAAATCATATCTATTGGTCGCATTAGCAGACGTTTTATAAAGTTCAGACAAAAATTGGCCTAAATGAACATGTTCATTTGCCCAGCCTGTATCGGCATTACCAATAAATGCAACAGCTCCACCTTGAGGATTATTTATAAAATGTTCCGCTATGCAATCTTTTGTTATGTCTGCCGGCGAACAGCCACCCGACATAACTATTTGATAATAATATCCATTATTCAAATTATCCACATCCCAATTGGATATTGATTCATTCTTATCCTTAGAAGAAGTTCCCATTCCTTCCGGCGAAGAATGGTCCATGTGATAAACAAGGTGAAAATGGTTTAAACCCGAATTTCCACCATTTTGTAAAGCGCTTACAAAATGGACCTTATTCAATTCTTCTCCTTTACCGGACTGATCTTCATATACACTATGTTTATTACTACAAGTAGCAATATTACTTTTACAGTTATAATGATCATAAATCAACCAACGATTCAGATTTGTCTCAGAATAAAAACTTGCAATTTCACTTCTTTTTTCATTAGATAAATAACCGGTATTTTCGTTTTTAGAAATAAAGGCGTCAGCTGCTACCGAATTATTTATATATGAATAATCAATATTTAAATCTGCTTTTTCATAATGAATTACTTTATTGACAAATATCTCTGCCTCTTCTAATGTTTCCACCGGGGCTCTTCCTAATTTAAATGATACTCCCCAATCTTTACTATCTTCAAAATCTATTTTATCAGCTTCATAATATATATTATTCCCATTCTTATTCCAGTTTCCATTATCTACACAAGTATAATAAAAATCAACTGCAACCCAATCTTTATTATCTGAATCTCTTGATTTCTTTACACGAGCGGGTATAACATTTGTATCTCCTCCAAGTAATACGAACATAGAACCATAGTTACGTTTAACATCAACCAAATAGTTACGAATTTTTTCTTGAATATCACTTCCTGTATATGTGGTAGAAATTTCCTCTACTGTTTCTATAATAGCAGGTATCCCTTTTTTAGTTTTCCAATCAGCCAATATCCGGAATTTCTCTTTCAACGTTTCATTCGTTATAATCAGATACTCCGGCAGATAATTATCCACATCTGAATTAGCATTTTTTTCTGCTGCGCTTACCATTGCGCCCAAACGCCCTTTTCTGAAAGATGCTTTTATGTTCGGAGTAATCTCTGACAACATCTCCTTATTATCAATAATTGATCGAATATAGTCCTCATCTAATTGACTTAAGTATTCCGATTGCTTTTCTATTATTGAAGTAGAAGCTAACTTTTTAGCCATCGAAAAAGTTAAAGAATAAGCAATATCACAAGTATACAGTTCCCTCTGTTTAGGAATATACTCAATTGGATAAAATCTCACCGTTACAAGATGGTAACCAAAATCCATCCTATCTGATACAATTTCGGCATACTTTCCTGGAAAAGGATTCGATGAGTTATAAATATCACTATTGGGCTCTACCCATGATAAGATACTTTCTCCAATAGGAATTGGCGGTTGGACCGGATATAATAAAATATCCTTTTTTTGTAGCTTTCTATTTACATACTTTATCTGTATTGCTGGCTGAGTATTCACAGGTATAAGAAATGTTTTCACGCAATATGGAATCTGAGGCATTCCCGGTTCATCAACATATCCGGTTTCAGACAATATTTCTACATATTCACCATTTATCTGATAAGTAAAATCTATCTCCGGCTGCCATTGTATCGTACCTTCCACTTGGGCACTTAAATTCATGACAACTACAATGGTTATCAAACAAACTAATATTTTTTTTCATAAATCAATTTATTTATGGAGTTTTATCTTTTCCCTCGTTCCATCTTCATAAACCACCTCTAAGAGTAATAATCCATGTAACAGATTATCTGTTTTTAAATTACACGAATTATCATTTATGATTTCTTCTAATAATAAAATACCATTTAATGCATATAATCTTACTTCTGATATTTTTCCGCGTATCCGTTATATTCAAGTTGTCACCATCTAAAAAAACTCTCAAACCAGATAATGAAATGTTATTAACCGAAGCCGGATTGAGTTTGTGATTTATATCCCTAAACTTC
>CEAX01029015.1_pt1 | contig 13019 bp, 15 predicted proteins | sample 554721 | NCBI WGS metagenome assembly CEAX01 (sample SAMEA3182098, study PRJEB8094) | gut metagenome | biome: human; feature: gut; material: Stool; isolation source: human stools | place: Canada | collected 2012-05-30 | reverse complement strand
ACGCACAACCATGCGCTGCGGCACAGTCTGCAGGGCGATCTCTCCAGGTACAGCGCAGCGCCTCACCAACGCCGTTCCGTCCAATGCGGTTTCGCGCGCTGCAGCGTCTTCTGCCCCGATCAGTGGCTCTGCAGCTTTTCACCTGACCTCAAAGCCTTCCTCATAGCAAAGTTCACGGTCCTCCTCTTCCACAAACTCTACGACAATCCTGCCACGCTGACTGATACGCTCCACAAACGAGTCTACCAATTCGGCCTGTCCCTGCAGCTCTGCTTCCACACGTCCATCCGTTAAATTTTTCACCCATCCGGTCAGCTGCAGCTCTTTTGCCAGACACAGCGCGCTGTAGCGAAAGCCCACCGCCTGCACGCGTCCTGAAAAATAAATATGCTTTCGGATGCAGCCGGCTTTCTTCAACTGCTCCCGCTCTGTCTCCGAGAGTTCGCTTGCCAACTCTGTATCCCACTTCTCTGCGCATTTCGCTTCTGCAGACGGCTCTGGTTTTCTTCTTCCAGCTCTGGCAAAGAGTCTTTCCCAAAAATCCATATATTTCCTTTCTCCTTTGTGGTGCGGTCCGAAATATGCCCGTACACAGTCCGTAAGTTCAGCGCTGCGTTCCGACATGTCCGCAGGTTGCGCTCTGTCTCAGGTTTTCAACCGTGTCCGCAGACTGCGGAAAAAATCTTTCAGCATCTGGCTGCATTCTTCTTCCAGCACGCCCTTAAACAGGCTGACCTGATGATTAAATGCCGGTTCCTGCAGCAGGTTATAGATTGATCCTGCGCAGCCTGCCTTTGGATTCATGCAGCCGATCATAACCTCCGGAATCCGCGCCTGTACGATGGCTCCGGCACACATCTGGCAGGGCTCCAGCGTCACATACAATGTGCAGTCTTCCAGCCGCCAGTCACCCAGCTTTTTGCTCGCCCGCTTAATCGCTGTGATCTCCGCATGCGCCAGTGTGCTTTTGTCCGTATTTCGTCGATTATAGCCCCTGCCGATCACCTGTCCGTCATGCACGATCACGCAGCCGATCGGCACTTCGCCGAGCGCTGCCGCTTTTTTTGCCTGTCGGATCGCATCCTTCATATATTTTTCATGTATCGGGCGCTTTTCTTCCTGCTCCCGAAGCCACTGATCTTTTTTCGCCTGCTTCGCAGCCTGCCGCGCCGCTTCTTTTTCCTCTTCTGTACGGATTCTTGCCATAATTGCTCCCTGTGTTTCGAATATAAAATATCAGCTTTTCATGATCTGTACCGAGAACGCCCAGAAATCTGCTGAATGTTTCCAGAAAAAGCATACCAGCCCCTTTTCATTCCCGCAAGTGGGTTTTTGCTGTCTGCCATTTTTCCGATCATTTCTCCCGCCGGTTCGACTACCCTTGCTTAAATCTCCACCCGCTTCATATAATACCCGTAATCACCCGGCGATGCGGATTCTTTTTCACCCTCAAAGGCTTCGAATCCGAACATTTCCGCCACCATTTTTTCCCGGTCGTAAAAATTGCCGGGCACACCGATATAATACTGCCATGCATCCTTTTGCCGGATTCTGCCCAGAATCAGATGACGGTAATTATAGTAGCCGTGCAGCAGGAAGCTGTTATGTACTAACTTCTGGTATTCCTTGCACAGAACCACAAAATCCTTCGGCGCAATGGAAAGATATTCCCGACTGTCGCGGAACGGATGAATTTCCGGATACATCGTGCACAGCTGCTCCCATTTATCCGCGCTGCAGACCGGCTCACGCGATGGAGAGGACGGCGATTTCGGCGCAGCGGAAGGAAAAGGAATCGTCGGCTCGGACGCTGACACAGATGGCGCTTCCAGAGTAGGCTGCTGTTTCGTTGCCGCGGGCTCCTTCGCCATAGCGGATTGCTCTGTTGCCGCGGGCTCCTTCAACATGGCGGATTGCTCTGTTTCAGCGGGCTTCATCAACATGGCGGATTGCTCTATTTCGGCAGGCTCCTTCGGTGTGGACTGCTTTTCCATCTCGCTGCCGCGCCGCTCCGGATACGGAATAATTTCTCCAGCTCCGGGCTGCCGGGGTGAATTTGTCTGCGATGACCGCGCCTCCATCTGTTGGAACTGATCCCCTTGTACCTGCGATTGCTGCTGCAGCTGCAGCGTCTCTCTCTGTGCCGGAATTTCGACCGGTTCGTGCCAGTTTGCAATCAGCATTCTTTTTCCGGACAGTAAAATCCGAAGCTGCGCAGTCTGCTGCCAGCTTTCCTCCCGGCTGTTATCCAATTCGCCCGGCTCCGGCATCCGCCACACCATGCAGCAGTTTCCGTTGCCGCCCTGCAAACTAATCCTTCCGACCGTTCTCTCATGTTCTTCCTGTAACCGAAACTCCCCGCAGTCCTTGCCCGGAAGGTTTTTAACTTTTACTTCCATCCGGTTGTGTCCGTTTTGTTCCTCTATTCTGACAAATCCGGCATTTTTGATTTTTACGCCGTCTTCCAGATAATCCAGATATGCGATTTGTTTTCGATATTCCGCCATGCCTGTCCTCCTTTTTCCATCCCATTCGTTTTTCAGAAAACCTGATAGTAACTTATGCCCCTACTCTGCATTTTATGATTCCTGTTCTGTATGGGTTGGCAAAATCATATACTCCGGTAACAGATATTCCTGCAGAATGGAGCTTCCCATGGCAAATGTTCTCGCACATCTTTCCTCCATCCTCATTCCTGCCGTGATCTTCTTCATCATCGGCTATGGGTGGATTCATAAATGTAATCTCTACGACGACTTTATAAACGGCGCAGCGGACGGTCTGAAAACGGTCGTCGGCATCGTCCCAACGCTCATCGGGCTGATGATGGCAGTCGGGATTCTGCGGGGCTCCGGGTTGCTGGATCTTCCGGGAAAGCTGCTGCAAAAATACGCCGCTGACAGTTCCATAAGCGGTATGTTCCCGGAGTTTTTCCCGCTCATTTTCATCCGCCTGTTTTCTTCTTCCGCAGCGACTGGACTGGTGCTTGATATTTTCAAAACCTACGGGACAGATTCTCTGGCAGGACGCATCACGTCGATTCTGATGAGCTGCACAGAAACCTGTTTTTACACGATGTCTGTTTATTTTATGACGGCGCGCGTTTCCAAATCCAGATATACGCTGGCAGGCGCGCTGCTTTCTACCGCCGTCGGTGTCATTATGAGCGTGCTGCTGGTATATCTGATGTAAATTTCCACAAAAACAGCGGACAGCTGCGCATCGAACGATGTATGACTGCCCGCCTGCAAAATATGCTTCTGTTCAGCATCCAAATGCTATATCAACAATCTATCTCCGATCCATCGCCCTGCAAAAAATCACTGCCGCAAACGTACTGACAAGTGTCGCCAGCACCGCAGGACCGACCACTGCGGCGGGGCTTGCGCTTCCGTACTGGCTTCGATAGGCGATCATGTTGACCGGAATCAGCTGCAGGGACGAAATATTTAAAATCAGAAACGTACACATTTCATTGCTCGCCGTATCTTTTGGAACGTTTTTCAGATACCCCGTCTGTCTCCGTTTTTCTTCCAGCTGTGCAAGATCCTCCATCGCCTTTAAGCCCGCCGGAGTTGCCGCCCAGCCAAGTCCGAGGACGTTTGCAACAATATTGGTGGAAATTGACTCCCGCGCCGGATGATTTTTCGGAATCCGTGGAAATAAAAACGACACAAAAGGGCTGATGCCGCGCGTCAATGCAGCAATCAGCCCCGCCTGCTGTGCGATTTTCATCAGACCTGTCCAAAGTCCCATGATCCCGCACATCGTAATACATAAATCCACAGCTTCCCCGGCACTTTCCAGGGCGGCGTTGGACACCGCCTCCAGATTGCCGGTAAAAGCTCCGTATAAGATTCCAAGAACAATCATTCCTGCCCAGATTGCATTCAGCATCGCGTTACCCGCTTTTCTTTCAGCCTATGCAAAACAGGAAAGCGTTATGCCTCTCCCTCCTCGATCGCAGCTTTGCGGCTGTTGATCCTACGGATAATTTCCATATCGAACTTAGGCTTTCTGCCATAGGTATAAAGACCGTTCATTTCCTGCTCTACATCGTACAGCTGGGTGTAGCAGAAGCCGAACATCTTCGGATTGTCCAAAAGCACATCCGTCAGACCCTTATAACGTGCAAGGAACTCTTCCTCGGTTCTGGGTCCGTCGCCGTAGCCCCAGCTGTCCTTATTCACGCCCTCAACATCCCACTTGATGCCGCCGTACTCGCTGATGAATACCGGAATACCGACAATCTGTTTCTGTCTCGGCGCATGGTTATCCCATGCCAGGATGCCGTCCTTTGCATAGCTCTCATAATGACTTGCGAACTCTTCCGGGTTCTGCTCGTAGTCGTGCAGATCGTAAATATCAGTAATAACATGGAAATTGCCGCTGGTATCGATGCATGGTCTGGTCGTATCGTAGAGCTTCGTCATCCGATAGACAATTGCCAGAAGGTCGTCATCCTGCTTGCGCCCTTCATAATCCCATGTCTCGTTAAACGGGCACCAGCCGATGATCGCCGGATGATTGAAATCCCTTTCAACCGCTTCCATCCATTCAGGCAGGAAGTTTTTCAATCCATCCGGTGCGCTCGGATCCATCCCCCAGTTACCCTGCTCGCCCCATACAAGATAGCCCAGGCGATCGCAATGATACAGGAAACGGGGCTCGAACACTTTTTCATGCAGACGCGCGCCGTTGAAGCCTGCTGCCATCGACAGCTTCACATCGTTTTCCAGTGCTTCATCGGTAGATGCGGTATAAATGCCGTCCGGATAAAATCCCTGATCCAGAACGAGTCTCTGGAACACGGATTTTCCGTTAATCAGCACCTTTTCCCCGGAAATTGTGACATTGCGCAGTCCGAAATAGCTGTGAACAGTATCTTTCCCAAAAGTAATTGTCAAATCATACAGTCTGCCTGCTCCAGCCTCCCACAGATGCACTTCGGAAAGAGGCAGCGTCACAACAACATTTCCGCCAGCAGTTGTGGTTTCCGCCTGGCCACAGCGTCTTCCTTCATAAAACGCTTCTGCGCAGAACGATCCGTCGCCGACAGTCACCGCTTCGATCGTAATCGTGCCTGCTTCCACGTTCGGAAAGAAGCGTGCTTTTTTCACATAATTTTCCGGCACGAACTCAAGCCAAACCGTCTGCCAGATACCGGTGGTTCTGGTGTATTCACAGCCATGGGAATAGTAGAGCCCACTCTGTTTGCCATGGGGCTGTTTGCCGCTTCTCAAATCGTCCTCTGCGTATACGGCGATATCGTTTGCACCGGCCTGTACATAAGCCGTGATATCGAATGTAAAAGAGGTATAACCGCCTTTATGCCGTCCAACCTCTGTTCCGTTGATCCATACGCGCGTATCATAATCCACCGCGCCAAAATGCAACAGAACGCGTCCTTTTACCTCCACTTCGGTCAGTTCTACGGTCTTATGATACCATACGGCATCCATGTAATCCTTATAGCCGATTCCGCTCAGATCGCTTTCCGGGCAAAACGGAACGATGATCTTTTTCTCCCAATCCTTCTTTTCATAAAAACAACGGTCTACGCCGCTTTTACCAAAGTCGAAAGAAAAATCCCATTCTCCGTTTAAGTTTTTCCATGTGCTTCTTTCCCACTGAGGAAGCGGATGCTCCGGCCTGGGCATTGTGTTCATAATGATAGTTCCTCCTTTTATAAATCCCCTGCTCTGTCGTTGTGCCTGAAAAAGGAATATTTTCAGGCATCTGTTCTTTTTCAGAATACACTCACACAAGCCTCCGAACAATCAAGAAAACACCATAAATCCCTGTAAAATTGCACAATCCTCTTTTTCCGTCAGATGCCCTCGCCATCAAATGCAGGAATAAAGCTTTCCTGCGCCGTTTCCTGATCCTGAATAAAGCCGTTTTCGATTCCGTTTTCTATCGCGAAATCAATCAGAGCTTCGTATTCGTCCTCCGTCAGACGGCGCTGCAAGCCCGTAAGGCAGGCGCTTTGCGTAAGCTTTGGCAGCGTCTTCTCCAGCACAGACGAAATCGGCGTATACTGATTCATCAGACTGATATAAATCCGCTCCCCATAGGTTTTTAACAGATAGGAAAGCACTCTCTTCGAATCTGCCTCCTGTCCCGGCAGGGCGAGATGCCGCACGATAACGCCTTTTTTCATTAAAAATTCTGCGTCCTCGTCGGCTTCTTCACATGCATCATTCATCTGCGCTGCTAAAAGCAGCGTCCCATCCGGCGCTGCAAAAACCGGCTCGCCGACCTGTCTGACCATCTCTGCAATCGCCGCTGTTGCTGTTTCAAAATAATCCGGCGCATTCGAAAGCAGCCCGGAAAGCGCTGCAGATTCATATTTCAGATCGGGCAGATAAATATCCACAAGCCCGTCCAGCAGCTGCAGCGTGCTGACTTTTTCATAAGAGGAGGTATTGTATACAATCGGGATCCGCAATCCTTCCCGCTTTGCCGCCCGCAGCGCCGGAACAATCAGCGGTACAAAATGCGTCGGTGTCACGAGGTTGATGTTGTTCGCGCCCTTTTCCTGCAGTTCCAGAAAAATTTCTTTCAGGCGTTCCACCGAAATTTCCCGTCCGGCTTCTCCTGCCGCAATATCATGGTTCTGGCAAAACACGCACCGCATCGAGCAGCCGCCAAAAAACACTGCACCCGAACCTGCCGTGCCCGAGATGCACGGTTCTTCCCAGTAGTGCAGCGCTGCTCTTGCCGCCCGCAGCGTCCCCGTCTGCAGGCAGTAGCCGATCTGCCCCGCCATACGATTGACGTGGCAGTTACGCGGACAGAGTGTGCAGTCTGTCAGCAGCTTTTCCAGATTTTCCGGCAACGGTAGCGTCCCGCTGTTATCCTTTTTGATCGTTTCCACGTTTTATTTCCTCTTTCTCTTCGTCTTGATACAATTCCATTCCCGGGAATGAAAAACGAGTGAACTATAACTAAAAAACGCCCGGAGAAATTCTCTTCCTCCGGACGCCCATATTCTTCCGGGCTTCTCCCGAAAGACTGTTCTCTTTTTCAAAGACCGTGCGGCACGCTTCGAACCGAAACCCATATCCGTTACCTTTACAGTTAACTCCGCCAGGCACCCTTGCGGCACACGGGAATTTCTGTTTAGTGCTGCTTTGTTCCCAACCTGACACGGTTCACAGACACCCGTTGCGCAAGACCCAAACTTCATCGCCACTTGTAAAGGGCAGCAATATGAGCCAAAAGCCCTCGGCGTACCATCACCCCTGCTATAGCGGATTTCAGGTTCAGGGGGCCGCTGCTCCCCCGGCTGCACGGTGGTTACAGTATAATCATTTTCCTGAGATTTGTCAATCAGATTCCGTTCAGCTCGATCAGTTCCTTCACTTCCAGCAAATCCTGCACACAGTAATCATAAATCTGACGAATTTCCTCGTCCGGCTGTACCATATCCGGCACCATAACCGCCGTCATTCCCGCAGCCGCAACCGCACGGATTCCATTAAAGGAATCCTCGATTCCCATCGCATTTTCCGGCAAAACGCCGACTTCCTCACAGGCTTTTAAATAAATATCCGGCTCCGGCTTACTTTTTTCCACCATATCACCGGAAACAATTTCCTGAAAATATCCGCTAAGGCCGGTGCGCTCCAGATGCTTTCTGACAAGCGGGCCTTTCGTAGACGATGCGATCGCCGTTTTGATCTGCTTTTCCTTCAGATATTTCAGTAGCTCCCTTACACCCTTTTTAATTGGAAGCTCCCGTTCCAGACTCTCCTGAAACAACGCCATAAACCGTTCCCGATATTTTTCATAAGGAAAGGTTCCATTCGGATACCAGGGCTCCTCCGTCTCCATAATATGTCTGCGAAGTGACGCTTCATTTCGTCCGCAGCCGCCATAGACTGCTTCCTCCGCCAGCGTGAGTCCCAGCTGCTTTGCCGCCTCAAAACAGCATTCGCAGCTCATTCGCTCCGTATCGAACAGAACGCCGTCCATATCAAAAATTACCGCTTCCAGCTTTTTCATTTTAATCCTCCATCACACCAGTCCCATTGTCCGGAAAATAAACAGCCATCCAGTCATCGTCAACGCAGAAAACAATGTTGTCAAAACAACGACGCTGGATGTCAGCGTGCCGTCGTGCCCCATATTTTTCGCCATAACAAAGCAGCTCACCGTGCTGGCAGAGCCGAGCATCACGATCAAAGCAATCAGATGCTCATGTGTATAGCCGAGCATCACGCCAATTGGAAGAAAAATTGCCGCCAGACCGATCAGCTTGATAAAGGTTGCAACAATCGCCGGTTTGATTTTTCCGGCAGCCTGCTTTAAATCGAACGAAGCACCCAGCGCCATCAAACCAAGCGGGGTCGCCAGAACGCCGACATTGGAAACCGTTTTGTCCAGAATTTTCGGCATCGGAAGGCGCAGTCCCGACCAGATCATACCGGCTAAAATACCGAGTATAATCGGGTTTGTTACAATTCCCTTTCCTGTCTTTAAAAGCAGCGCCTTGTCCACTTTTCCGCGCTCCGGCTTTAAAATCGACAGAATAACGACTGCCATCACATTGTAAAGCGGCACGGTTCCGATAATCATCAGCGGCGCCATTCCGGCGTTTCCATAAATGTTCTGAATGATCGCGATTCCCATCAGCGCCGCGCTGCTCCGGTAAGACGCCTGCACGAACTCGCCCTGAATGGATTTATCCTTTAATAAGAGGGAAATCAGGTAACAGATCCCGATTCCGAGAAATGTTGCAGCAAAACAGTACGCAACATAACCCATATCCCAGACTTCCGCAAGGTCAACTGTCGCCAGATCTTCAAACAGAAGCGCCGGCAAAGCCACCTGAAAGACAAATTTGTTAAGGCGTTTTGTAAAAAGCTCGTCTATCCAGCCGATTTTCTTAAACAGACACCCCAGCATCATCGTCAGAAAAATCGGTACCGTCGCATTCAGACAAAAAAGGAGATTTTCCATTCTTATAAAACCGCCTTTCCGGTCAGGTAAAAGTTCGACCATGCCCGGTTCCCTACAGCATCCTTTAATTCTACCCTTACAAACGTTTCATGCGGTTGGATCTCATAAACGGCTTCTTCCACGCATTCCCCGACTGTCGCGCGATCGTCCGACCATACCGCATCCGTGAAAAAGACGATTTCCTTCACCGGCGTGCTGTGCACGATCAGACTGTTATCCTTTTTCTCAATCCAAAAACGCGGCCCCTGGGATGCATAAAAACGCCCCTGAGCAATCGCTTCCAGGATTGCATCGCGGCTCAGCTCATCCGCCTGCACCATCAGGTAAGATTTTGTTTCGTCGCCTGTGTACTGATGCGCGTCGTCCGCTGCCATGCAGGGCAGCACATATCCCTGCGCTGCCAATTCATCCAGGATGATGCCCGAATAGGGTCTACAGTTCCACGGCACGCCCGACGTCGTATTATAAATCTCGCAGCCGTCCAGATCTTTTAACAGACGCACCTCGCTCGCCCGGTTCATCGACCACGCCGGATGTGCCAGAATTGCAATGCCTCCGGCTTCATGAATCCGATCGATCATCAGCTGCGCCTGCTTTTCTTGTAATTCCGGTCCTTTTTCCAGCTTCGGCTCCTTCTGCATACCGATTCCGACGACATGATAAATGCCGTCCCGGACATTGTTGCCAACGTCATATTCTGCCCCGCTCAAAAGCAGAAAATTTTCCTCCTGGCGCTCTTCTCCCATAAACCAGTGATCTGTCAGGGCAAGAAAGTCGTAGTCTTCCTCTCGATACAGCCTGATAACTTCTTCCGGCGACAGACGACCGTCAGAATTGGTGGAATGAGTATGGAGATTTCCTTTATACCATTTTTTTCCGAATTGATCTGTTATCATAGATTCTTTTGTTCCCCTTTTCTTTTTGCTTCGATCCGTGCTCCCACACCGGGAGCCTCGTCATGTGATTCCCGTTTGAACACTTTTCATGCTCTCATCGTAGTGTAGCATGACGATTTTTGATCTGCAAGTCCTGCTTTCCTGTTCCGTCGAATCTTCCTGAGACCTGCCTTGCATCTTTCTCCTGTTTTGCTTATAATAGGGATAAATACGTCCCTACTATTTGTTTTAGGAGGTACTATGGATTCGAAAGACCTTTACAAAGAACTGGAAAAAGATAACGCTGCCCAGATCATTCTCGCCCTCTCAAAGCTCTACAACCAACTGCGCCAGCAGCGGCTGGTCAAATGGGTCGAAGCCTATCCGGAATACTGGCACATGCTCTGTAATCCTGCTTCCCCGGAAACGGCCCGAAGCGTTACGCCCGAAATCGCCGAGCAGGTAATGAAAACACTGCAGGAATACGATCAGACCGAGCTGCAGATGGTCTGGCTCTTCCGCTATGGAACGCTGCTCGATATTTTCGGAAATGCTACGGATGAAAAGATACAATAGAATGCACGCTCTGCGAGCATTCTATTGTCATGAATAAAAAACGGCGCATATTTTTCCAAAATTTTGCTATTCTATTTTCTTCCAAAATAAATTTGAATTTTTTTACGAAAAAGCTTGCCAAGCAGAAGAAACTGTGTTATTATAAATTTCGTTGCTGAGATACATCAGCGAGAGAAAAATGCGACAGTAGTACAGTTGGTAGTACGCCACCTTGCCAAGGTGGAGGTCGCGGGTTCGAGCCCCGTCTGTCGCTCTTCTAAAAAGCCAGTAAACAAGCGGTTTCCGAGGATTCGGAAGCCGCTTGTTTTGTTTCAAAATGCTTTTTTCTAAAGTTTTTTCTAAAGTTTCAATTTTTTTCCGTTAAACCGTTCATATTTTTTATGTTTTATCATACTATTTATATCTTGGTTTTCTTGTAAAAAAGAAAAGGAGAGATTAAATCTCTCCTTTTTCCCTCGGTGCACTGTGTTTATATTCATCAATTTCAAAGTCTGAAATGTAAGAAATCTTTAGACTTTATTTACATTTCAATACACCTATGCACCGTTTATATAATTATTTCTCGGATTCGCCATTTTGTCAAGCACTTTTTTATGTCCTCTCCAAATAATCCCCGCTACAGAATCCCGTTTTATTTACCCCTTGCACAGATGCCTGTACATACAGCCACCGCGCGCCGTTTGTTACAGTGTAGTAACCGTAGCATTTTACAGCTGTCCCTTTAGGTAATACAGTCATGGACGCTTTACTCTTACCAGCTCCAGCCCGCAGATGTAACGCTGCTGTTGTCCGGTATGTCCCTGCCTGCGCTTTGTTGTATGCTTTTGCAGGCTCCGCCTTTGTTGCTTTTGTCGGCTGCGCAGCCGGAACGGCCGCGCGCTCCTGTGCCGCCGCTGCCCCATCGGACAAAACCGCAACTGTATGCCCTTTTGTGCGTGTTACAAGTATATCCCCGCGCAACAGCCGCTCCGGTCCGTTGCAATGCTCGCCGTCTGTGTATACTGTAAAATGCCCCGTCTTTTCCAACACCGTCTTCTCGGACGCGGTGTTAAAGCTCGGCACTTTAATGCCCGCATACAGGCAGCACAGCCGTACCAGCTCCGAGCAATCCGTCTCTGTGTCCTGCTGGATGCATGCCGGATCGTATCCATATGGCGCTGCAGCCAGCGTCGCTCCTGTCCTATGGCTTTGGCAGTATCCAATATGTTCGTTTGCGCACGCTGCCGCCATTGCATATGCGATCTTTTCCCGCACCGCCGGATCCTTTGCCCGCAGCACAATCCAGCCCTTTATGTGCATGTACCACGCCTGCGTGCTCACTTCTCTGGCGGTCTGGTCTCCTGCTTTGCCTCCGGTCGTTTTGCCCGACTCATTTAACCTTGCGCTCCCGATCTGTACCATCTGTGTCCTCCTTGCCTCTGATCTGTAAAATTGCCTGGATCACTTTGTCGTATCCTACCATTGCAGACAGCCAAGACAGCAGCGTCAAGGCAATTAAGTATACCATCATCTTATTGTTGTACGCCGTCTCTGTAAGCACAACATATGCGGCACTTACCAGTACCGACAGGATCACGGCCACGCCTCCCGCCAGCACGTTGCTGCAATATTTTTCCCCCAGCCCGTCCATAACAATTTTTACCGCCTCCGTAAACAGTCCTGTAAACACGGACACTGCAAGCAGCAACATTAAAAAAGTTTCAATCGTCATCCTTTTGCCTCCTCTGTCATTCTCTTCTCCTGCAGGCGGACTTGCTCCGCCTGCTTTGTCTCAAAATACGCCTTGCATAAATATCCCAGGATCACGGCCACAATCTCCGTAATCCATGCGATCGCCAGCTCTGCGCACGGTTCCCGTCCCAGGTATGCCAACAGGTACGGGATTTCCGCATTCAATACACCAACGATCAGCAGAGATTTTACAGCTTTTTTTGTGTATGTACGCCTTTCATCACGCTTCCGTTTCACAATCTTCGCCTCCGTTCATCGGCGGCTCTGCATCAATTCAGTGACCTTATCCTGTTCTTCCATCGGTATCACTGCCAGAGCTCTCATGGCAGGCTGCACAACAGTGTGCATATGCCCGTCCCCGCCGTTTTTCTCGTAGTCTCCGAACATGTCCCAAAACGCACTCGCTTCCATTTCCGACCACGCACGCCGTGGGTTCGCGTCCGGGTTTGTGTAGTACCGGTATGCCTGCAGCAACCTGTCACGCAGCTCATTACACTTTTGCCGCTTGCGTTCCGCTTCGATCTCTTCAAGCCGACGGATAACACTTTTCTGCGACTGCTCGATATTATCTAACCGGTCCGTAAGTTTTTCTTGTATGCCGATTGACTGTCTGCGCCATTCCGGATACTTCGATTCTTGATCCAAAATCTTCTGGATCTTTTCGTCCTGCGCTTTTTTTGTGTCATGCTGCTCCACGATTGCTTGCGCAGCCTTACGGTAGATTTTGTACAAAAATATAAAGGCAGCTACTAGCACAATAACAGAGCCTATGCTGTAGCTACCAAACGCTTCGATAAGTGCGTCCATATTCTTTCTCCTTTAAAATAAAAAAGAGCTTTTAGCTCTGTTGACTGAATTAAATAGTGATTT
>CEAX01003913.1_pt1 | contig 13148 bp, 9 predicted proteins | sample 554721 | NCBI WGS metagenome assembly CEAX01 (sample SAMEA3182098, study PRJEB8094) | gut metagenome | biome: human; feature: gut; material: Stool; isolation source: human stools | place: Canada | collected 2012-05-30 | reverse complement strand
TCGTACATTGACTACTCTATGTCGGTCATTGTTTCACGTGCCCTTCCGGATGTTAGAGATGGTTTTAAACCTGTTCACCGAAGAATTCTTTTCGGTATGATGGGACTGGGAAATACGTCGGATAAACCCTATAAGAAATCTGCGAGAGTTGTCGGTGAGGTATTAGGTAAATATCACCCGCACGGTGACTATTCCGTGTACGGAGCTCTCGTCCGTATGGCACAGCCTTGGGCTATGCGCTACATGCTTGTAGACGGACAAGGTAACTATGGTTCTGTAGACGGTGACAGCGCAGCCGCCATGCGTTATACGGAATGTCGCTTGCAGAAGATTGGAGAAGAAATGATGCAGGATCTTGATAAAGAGACTGTTGACATGCAAACCAACTTCGACGACTCGTTACTGGAGCCGACCGTAATGCCTACCCGCATTCCAAATCTACTCGTAAACGGTGCTTCCGGTATCGCTGTAGGTATGGCCACAAATATGCCGACTCATAATCTATCCGAAGTGATAGACGCCTGCATCGCATACATTGACAATAACGATATTGACATTGAGGACTTAATGACTTATGTCAAAGCTCCCGATTTCCCGACAGGCGGTTATATCTATGGCATGAGCGGTGTGCGCGAAGCCTATCTGACAGGCCGCGGACGTGTCGTAATGCGTGCCAAAGCGGAGATTGAGACAACTTCCACTCACGACAAGATTATCGTCACCGAGATTCCTTACGGAGTGAATAAGGCCGAATTAATCAAATCTATTGCCGATTTGGCCAACGAAAAGAGAATAGAGGGCATTTCCAACGCCAATGATGAGTCTGACCGTGAAGGCATGCGTATCGTCATCGACGTGAAGCGTGACGCCAACGCCAGCGTAGTACTGAACAAGCTCTACAAGATGACATTGTTGCAGACGTCTTTCGGTGTAAACAATGTGGCATTGGTACATGGACGTCCCCGTTTATTAAACCTGAAAGACCTTATCAAGTATTTCGTAGAGCATCGTCACGACGTAGTTATCCGCCGCACACAATATGATTTACGTAAAGCTAAAGAACGCGCTCATATTTTAGAGGGGTTGATTATCGCATCGGACAATATTGACGAGGTAATCAAAATCATCCGTGCCGCCAAAACTCCGAATGACGCAATCAGCGGGCTGATGGAACGCTTTGAATTGACTGAAATTCAATCACGTGCCATTGTAGAAATGCGTCTGCGTCAGCTAACCGGACTTATGCAGGATCAGCTTCATGCCGAGTATGAGGAAATCCAAAAGCAGATTGCTTATTTGGAAGAAATCCTCGTTAACGATGAGCTTTGCCGCAAGGTTATCAAAGATGAATTAATCGAGATTCAAAATAAATACGGTGATGAACGCCGTTCTGAAATCGTTTATTCATCAGAAGAATTCAATCCGGAAGATTTCTATGCGGATGACGAAATGATTATCACCATTTCTCACATGGGATATATCAAGCGTACGCCGTTAAGCGAATTCCGCGCGCAAAACCGCGGTGGGGTAGGTTCTAAGGGAACAGAAACACGCGATGAGGACTTTGTAGAGCATATTTATCCTGCAACAATGCACAATACCATGATGTTCTTCACTCAAAAAGGTAAGTGTTATTGGCTGAAGGTCTATGAAATACCCGAAGGAACGAAGAACTCCAAGGGACGTGCCATTCAGAACCTGTTGAACATAGACTCTGATGACGCCGTAAATGCATATCTGCGCGTGAAGAACTTGAACGACCAGGATTTCATCAACAGCCATTATGTACTGTTCTGTACAAAGAATGGTGTTATTAAAAAAACATTGCTCGAACAATATTCCCGTCCTCGCCAAAACGGTGTCAATGCCATTACTATTCGTGAAGACGACCGCGTAATCGAGGTACGCATGACTAACGGTAACAATGAAATTATCATTGCCAATCGTAACGGACGCGCTATTCGTTTCCACGAAAACGCAGTACGCGTAATGGGACGTACAGCTACCGGTGTACGTGGTATGACACTTGATGAAGACGGACAAGACGAAGTTGTTGGAATGATTTGCATCAAAGACCCTGAAGCCGAAACTATCATGGTTGTGTCAGAGCAAGGATATGGTAAACGTTCTGATATTGAGGATTATCGTAAGACAAACCGTGGCGGTAAAGGCGTAAAAACCATGAATATTACCGATAAGACCGGTAAGCTGGTAACAATCAAGTCTGTAACAGATGAGAATGATTTAATGATTATCAATAAATCAGGTATCACCATCCGTCTGAAAGTAGCTGATGTCCGCATCATGGGACGTGCCACCCAGGGAGTACGACTGATAAATCTTGAAAAGCGTAATGACGAGATCGGTTCCGTATGTAAGGTTACCTCCGAAAATGAAGAGGATATTATCGCAGAAGAAGATGACACCGCATCAGAAGCCCCTCAAAACGAAATAAATAATGAAAATGAAGAATAGACATAATATTAATTTAAAATTTTCTACAATCATGAAAAGAGTACTATTTTCAATGGTTTTACTGCTTGCTGCCGGCTTCACTTTTGCTCAGGAGAAGAACGTAAAAGAAGCTAAAAGCATTGCTAACGAAGTAAAACCAAACTTTGCCCAAGCAGAGAAACTTATCAATGGAGCCTTGACGAATGCCGAGACTAAGGACAACGCTGAGACATGGGATGTAGCAGGATTTATCCAAAAGAGAATCAATGAGAAGGAAATGGAGAATGCATATTTGAGAAAACCTTATGATACTCTTAAAGTGTACAACAGCGCATTGAACATGTGCAAATACTACTTTAAATGTGATGAGCTTGCACAAATTCCTAATGAAAAAGGTAAAATCAAAAACAAATACAGAAAATCTAATAGTGCTGCTATATTAGCCGCACGTCCTAATTTGATTAATGGCGGTATCCAATTCTTTAATCTGGATAAGAATAAAGAAGCACTCGATTTCTTTGCAACTTATGTAGATGTTGCCATTAATCCGATGTTTGAAAAAGAAAATCTGCTTCAAACAGATACCGTATTGCCTCAAATTGCTTATTATGCAAGCTTAGCTGCAGCCAAAATGGAAGATTATCCAAGTGTGCTGAAATATGCTCCTTATGCAAAAGAAGATAAAGAAGTGGGTAAATATGCTATGGAATTTATTTCTACAGCATTGAAAGCTCAAGGCGATACTATCAAATGGATTGCTTCCTTGAAAGATGGTATTCAAAAGTATCCTGAACATTCATTCTTCTTCGGCCATCTGATTGATTATTATAGCAATAACAATAAGTTTGACGAAGCAATGCAGTTTGCAGATGATATGCTGGCTAAGGATCCTAATAATACATTTTATTTGTATGTAAAAGGATATCTTTATCATAACATGAAAGATTATGATAAAGCTATTGAGTTCTACAAAAAGACTATTGAAGTAGATCCTAACTACGCAGAAGCATATTCTAATTTAGGTTTAATCTATTGCTTGCAAGCACAGGATTTCTCAGAGAAGGCTACTACTGATGTCAATGATCCGAAATACAAAGAAGATCAAGCTACACTGAAAGTCTTCTATGAAAAGGCTAGACCTAATTATGAAAAAGCAAGAGAACTGAAACCTGATCAGAAAGATTTATGGTTGAATGGACTGTACCGAGTATACTATAACTTGCAAATGGGTCCGGAATTCGATGAAATTGATAAGATGATGCAATAATAATAAAAAGAGAGATAGCTCACATTTTGCGCTATCTCTCTTTTACATATTTTATTTATAGTGATATTCTATGAGAGGAGTAGTTATTTCTTTTTTTAGTAATCTCCTTGATATATTAAACATAATCACGATTATAAATAAAATCACAAAAGTAATATTTAGCTTTGCGCCATACCTAAAATAAACGGTTATGGCGCATTTTTTTCTAAGAAGTATTCAAAGCGGTTTCGCAGAGTGATTGTTCATTATATGGACTATAACAACTGTTTTCACCGCAAAACTTTCAAGGATTGTACCCTTATCGAAGCGTCTGACGTTTTTAAGGCTTATGCTGTATCTTTTGGTTGGACTTTTTTAAGTTATGAGACATTTGATTATTAACTTTTAATCTTACGATTATGGATAAAGTAAAGACCTTATTCTGTATAAGTACTTATTAATGTTAGATAAATTAAGGCTGTCCATAGATAACCAATAATGGCGTATCAGAATGAAAAATCATCTTTCTGGCAATTCCTGGATTGAATAAACGAGAAAATATATTTCGTTTATATGATGTCAATGTAATAATATCTATCTGGTTGGTTTTAATATAGTTATCTAAGCTATTAAGAAAATCATCATTTTTCACCACATCATAGTAAATATCCAATTGCGGATATTGTTTTTGAAAATACTCCTTAATACCACCTAACTTTATCTCATTCCAAGTATCTTTTACATCAGCAAGATGTATTAAAGATACGGAAAAATGAAATGGTTTCAAACTATTAATCAATGAATCAAAAGCTATTAAATCACGTTGATCAAAATTTGTAATAAATGCGATACGCTTGACTTCGCTAAACTGCTTAAATGGTGTATTCTCAGGAATAGCTAAAACAGGTACACGGCTACGTTCAATAATTTCGGCCGTTACACTACCAATCAAATCAATATCCTTTTGATTTTTACCACGTGTACCCATAATAATAATCCTTGGACGGTTTTCTTTAGAATAGCGCAATATTTCTTCTTCCGGAATACCTTCCCTTAAGACACAAGTATACTTTACATCAGGAAATTCTCCGGAAGCGACTTTAGCTTTTACCTTATCGGACAAAGCGTTTAAATCCGAATGCACCTTTTGCAATATGTTTCTTACATTTTCTTCATCACTCAGTTGATAATTAAACACATCACCGTATGGTAATGATGTCGCATAGATAGGTGTAAAATAAACATGAAGTAAAATAACTTCAGCATCTATATTTTTTGCAAAATTAAAGCCGAATTCGCAGGCTTTCAACGAATAGTTTGAAAAATCGACAGGAATCACAACCTTGTTACTTCCTTTCTCTATTTTAGGGGCCTTCTCTCCTACTACTTCTTCAGACAGCCATGCTGAGCTTTCAGTGATTTTCAGAGCATGCGGTAAGTCACTTTCTTTTATACGGACACGTACCCCGGAAGATACAACCGGCTGTATCTGATTCACATTATGGATGTAAGTCTCAATACCCTCATTCTCAAGGACATTCTTCAGTATCTGTGCCTTGGCATACGTCAGAATCGCTAATGTTACTAATTTATCTTCCATAAGTCATCTTATTATATCGTTTATAAAACACACAAGAAATCCCAATTGTTTCTCAGCAATTGGGATCCTTTTTTACTTTCTCTTCTTAAGCCTGAACGGGTTCAGCAGTTTCACCTGTCATTTCGTCTAAAATTTTTAAAGCCCGGTCAAGAACGGTAGTATCATCAATCATTACTAAACCGCCATCCGGACCGGGTTCCAAATGAATCCCAACGCTTTTACCTTCCTTAAAGTTATGACCACCAAAAAAATTTCTTACAGTGTCAACGTTAAGTCCGAGTTCATCGGCTATTCTATGCATACTACCGCTAGGTAATGAGTCTTTGATCTTACGGAGTTCATTAAATGTTATTGTTCTCATATTCATAAATTTAATGGTTAATACTTTGGATATTTCTTTATCACGCTATAAACTTAAGGAAAAAAAAAGATAAAACAAACTATTTACTTGTATTTTTCCATTATATGTTTAACATTTCCATAAATATAAAAAGAACCCGCATGAAGTAAAAGAAACCTGTTTTCTTTTACATATCATACGGGCTTTATATTCAGCTATAAGCTTATCCTAAATCACTTCTATTGCAGAAGCAGGAACCCATCCCACTTTACCATCTTCTAAACGAATTTCTTTCCACTCACGCATAGAATTATCCTTAATTTCAATTTTATGTCCCTCATGCAGAACAAACAAACTAGTACCACTCTCACTAGGAGTACTACGTACTGTGACACTTGGAGACAAGATTATGGCATTATTTCTATTCATCAACTCTGTTTTTTGTTCTGAAGCGAAAACATTACTTAATACAACAAATATTAAGAATACAATTCCCGCAATAAATCCACTTTTCTTCCATACGATCTGTTTGGAAAAGAAGAAAAGAGAAAAGGATACAAGCAGAAGAATAAAAAATGCGACGCCTAATTTAGCCCAAGCATCTACACTTAAGCAATTTATCAAAGATTTAGTCCAAGTAACAAAAAAGATATCAGGTACTGAAACGACCTTATCTATCGTTTTAGAACGTGCAATCTCCAAATTCGCACGCACATCAGCATTTCCCGGTTGCAACAACAAAGCGCGTTCATAATTCAAAATAGCTTTGGCTATATCATCAGTTTTATAATAGCTATTACCTAAATTATAATAGATTTCGGCCGCTTCCCCTTTTGTCAACAGACTCTCGTAAATTTGAATAGCAGAAGCATAATCATTTCGCATATATGCACTATCACCTTGTGCTTTTGTTACATTATCATCTGACAGTTTAGTCGCAGCGAATTCTGTATGTGAGCCTATGGAAACAGAGTCTTTAGCAACAGCCAAAGTATCTTCTGTGGCTACATCTTGTCCCCAGACAACTAACACCATTAAAAAACTCAAGGTTAAGGATATTATTTTCTTCATTATTGTGTCCTCCCAATTAATGTTTTATAGAGTTTTCCATTTTACTGATAACTTCCAAAGAGTCCGAATAAACCTTATCCATGGCCTGATTATCATCTCCGGGAGCGAAACGGGCAAACTCACAATTATTCAATGCAGCAAGGAAATCTTTTATCAATACTTCATCCACACCATATTTGCGAAGTTCCCCTTCAATATTATCTTTAGACAAACGTGAAACCGGAATACTCAACTTATCACTAATATACCCCCACAATGCCTTCAAAACCTCATCATAAAAGGCATCTTTCTTATTATCAACCAATAATTTACCAGCCAGCTTCATACGTTTTACAGCTACTTTATTTGCTTTCTTCGTACGCATTTTAGCAACATTGGCATTGGCAGCAATTTGTTTACGATAAATAACAAAGAATAGGATAAATGCAATACCAGGCACAATATAGAATAACCAGCAAAGCAAAGAGCCAAAGAAAAAGTCACCCTTCTGAGAAAGCGTTACGTTATTCTGCTTAATATAACGTATATCCTCATTCAGAACCTTTAAATCTTCCTTATTAGTGAAGTTGGCAATAGTTTGAGCGGCATTACCGCTACCTTTTTCAACATGAAGCTCATATTCCTCGGTTGTTAAAGTCTTATATTCCCGAGATTTAATATCAAAATAACTGAACTTCACAGCCGGAATCTTATACGTTCCCGCATTACGGGGAATAGCAAGATACTCAATTACCTGGCTACCTGAAAGCCCGGCATTTGTCAAACGGAACTTATTATCAACTTTCGGATCATATACTTCAAAGCCTTCAGGGAATTTTACTTCCGGAGTAGAAATTAATTTCAAATTACCTGTACCGGAAATAACAAGCTTCACTGTAACAGCATCATTTGTTTTAACATTCGTGCTATTTATAGAAGAAGAAATACTGAACTCTCCCACTCCGCCAGAGAACCCTGCGGGCTTACCTTCCGGTAAAGCTTTCACGTCAACTGTCAATTGAGGAGTCACTAACGTTTTCTTTACTTCCACATAATTATTACCACCATTGAAAAATGCCTCAAAAGGATCGTCTACATGAGTAGCTTTAGCTATCGATGCGTCAAAGCGCGCCGCATCGATGGTTATCTTTCCCGATTGTTGCGGAAATAGTACAAATTGGCGATATACAGTTGTTTGATAGTTTCTTCCTTTATAATGTTCAAGGCTCCACTTGCGGTCATTAGGCAGTTCTACTTCTTGCGAATGAAACCCCTTAAAATCAGGAAGTTTCACATTATCAAAACCACGCAAATCCACTAAAGTATATATCTTATACGTCAACAAGAACGCCTCTTGCTCATATAAATTTGTCTTACTGGCCGTAGCAGTAATAAACAAATCACTATTTGAAACTGACGTTCCTGATGAAGCACGGCTTGTCGAACCGCTTTGTCTTCCACCATTTCCGGAAGCTCCCCCGCCCGCTTGGTCGGCAGGAAGTACATTTATGTGTACAGAATTGGAAACCATTTGGTTACCTTCAGCCGTTATAGTGGCCCCTGGAATAGTAAAACTCCCCTCTGCAGTAGCCATTAAAATGTATGTAAATGTAATACTGCTGGTAGAGGTTGTTTCCCCATTAATAATCTGTACACTTTTTTGTTGGGAACGACTCGGCCCCATAAGCACATCAAATCCTTTTATGGAAGGAGTCCGGAAGTCCCTCACTTTCTGTGTAGTCACTGTATATGATAGCCTGAACTGATCACCTACCGCCACAGCATCAGGGGCAGACGCAGTAAACGATACCTTACCATCGGCAAAAGCATGTATACTGACTATCATCAGTGCCATCCATAAGAAAACTATTTTTCTCATATATATTTCTTATTATATTTATTACCAATCCTTTTCTAAACGACCACCTTGGATAACTTGCTGTTTTTTAACCTTATCCTGTACGTCTTTTTCATCCTGCATCACAGAATTCAAAAGTTGTTCGGCATTTTCTTTAGACATCTCATTGTCCTTTTTCTGCGGCTGAGGTGGTTGTTGCTGATCTTTATTCTGTTGCTGGTCTTTATTCTGCTCTTGCTTATCCTCTTGTTGATCTTGCTTCTGCTGCTGTTGATTTTGATCTTGATTTTGCTGGTTCTGCTGCTGGTCTTTCAACATCTTCTGAGCCAAAGCTAAATTATAACGTGTTTCATCATCCTTCGGATTATTACGCAATGACTGTTTGTATGCTTCTACCGCCTTTGCATAATCCTTTTGCGACTGAAAAATCACTCCCATATTATGATACATCTGAGCCAATCCATCCTTGTTCTTTTCCATTTTCGTGGCAGCAACATATTGTTCCATAGCCTCTTGCAACTTATTCTGCTGCGCCAGTGTATTTCCAAGATTAAACATAGAAACTGTAGACTGAGGGTTCACTTCCAATGCCTTACGGTAATTCACTTCAGCATTGACATACACGCTGTCTTTGAAAAAGCGGTTTCCTTTACGAATAAAATCACGTTCGGCTTTTTGAGCCGAAGCCGTAACTGCCATCAACAGCAGTAAAACCAATCCTATATATCTCTTCTGTAACATACGCATCATTTCTTATTGGAAAATAAATGAATATTACGGAACAAAGGGTTTTTACGTTCCAATATCAGCATTTCAGCCAATAATAACAATAAAATAATCCATGCCACAGCCTGGAATTGCTCATTGAATTCTGTATATACCTGTGTTTCCACATCAGCCTTCGCCATTTTATTGACTTCCTGACTAATCGCCTTTTGAGCGCCGTTTGTGTTGTCTACACGCACATAAATACCATTACCGGCCTTCGCTATCTCCTGACACATCTGTTCGTTCAGGCGGGTTACAATCACATTCCCGTCACGGTCACGACGATAATCATTGGTTCCTTCCGCCGGAATAGGTGCTCCTTCGGGCATACCCACACCAAGTACATTCACCTGAATACCTTTCTCGGCAGCAGCTTTGGCAGCTTCTACCGCACCACCTTCATGGTTTTCACCATCAGTTATGACAATCACCGCACGCCCTACACCTTCTTGAGGCGTAAAACTGCGGGAGGCTAAATTAATGGCTGCCCCAATTGCCGTACCTTGTTTAGAAATCAATGACGGATCAATGGATTCCAAAAACATCTTGGCTGATATATAATCACTTGTGATAGGAAGTTGCGTAAATGCATCACCTGCAAATACAATCATACCTACCTTATCATTTTCCATTTTATCCACCAACTGTGCCACCAGTCTCTTCGCCTTCTGCAACCGGCTGGGCTGCACATCTTGCGCTAACATCGAATTGGAAATATCCAATGCAATCATCACTTCCACTCCCTGACGCTTCACTGTTTCCAGTTTAGAACCGAACTGGGGACGAGCCAACAGTACGGCAAACAGTCCGATAGCAGCAAACACCATCCAAAATTTTACATCCGGACGGTATTTGGATACATCCGGCATCAACTGTGCCATCAGTACCGGATCACCGAATTTACGGATATTCTTTCGCCGCCGATAATTGGAATATAAGTAGAAGGCTGCCAACAAGGGCAACAACAGCAACAAGTACAAATATGCAGGTTCTTCAAATCGAAACATCTTCTTATTTACTAATTTACGATTTACTATTTACTAAATTTGCGTACGATACAAAATATATCAGAGGAAAAGTCTGCAATTATTACGGTATCTTCTTCAATATAGAGTTACGCAACAAAACTTCCAACAGCACACACAAGAAAGCCGCCAGCGCAAACCAACGATATTCTTCCTGACGTTTACTATATTCTTTTACATTCAGTTTCGTTTTCTCCAGCTTGTCTATTTCCTCATATACCTCTTTCAGCTTCGAATTGCTCGTAGCACGAAAATAATTGCCATCCGTTGTCCCGGCAATTTGTGTCAGAGTCTTTTCATCAATCTCAACCGGCATATTGACATATTGCACGGTTCCGCCTACCGGATAAGGATATAGAGCCATACCGTTGGTTCCTACACCGATAGTATAAACACGGATACCAAAACTTTTTGCTATCTCGGCGGCCGTCAACGGAGATATCTCTCCTCTGTTATTCGTACCGTCTGTCAATAGAATGATTACTTTAGATTTGGCTTTACTGTCTTTCAGTCGGGTAACCGCATTGGCAATACCCATTCCCACTGCCGTACCATCCTCGATAAGACCACACTTTACGTCTTTTATCAAATTCAGCAGAACGGCATGGTCTACCGTCAGCGGACACTGCGTAAAACTCTCTCCGGCAAACAGCGTGATACCGACATTATCATTCGGACGGCCATTAATGAACTCGGCCGCCACATCCTTGGCCGCTTCCAAGCGGTTAGGTTTCAAATCCTCGGCCAACATACTGGTAGAAACATCGATAGCAAGCATTATATCAATACCCTCTATTTCGCTATTCTGCCAGCTATCGGTAGTTTGCGGACGGGATAAAACAATAATAATCAGCGCTAAAGCAATTATCCGCAATGCAAACGGCGCATGCAGCAAATAGTTCTTATAGCTCTTAGGGGTATGTGCATAAACACGAGCATCCGAAATCTGAAGCGTAGCCTCACTATTCTTCCTCTTCATGATATACCATACTATATAAGGTATAAGCAGCAGTAGCAAAAATAAATATTCAATATTGGCAAAAACCATGATATTTACAATTTTACAAATTACGATTTATGATTAAAGCGCACTTCCACTTTTGCATCAGGCAAAATAGTTGTACAACTCCAAACCTATATATACCAGAGAACCGACAAGAGCCGCCGCTAAAGCAACAATTCCTGCGCCAAGCAGTATCTTGGTACGCAAAGAACGTTTTTCAATAACAGTAATCTCAGTAGGTTGCGGTTTAGCATTTTCATCTTCTTTCTCTTTCGTATCGTTGATGAAGTCAATCGCATTAATCAAATTAGCGTCATTCTCATTCATCAGCGGGTTATGCTTGGCAAACTTCACTAAATCCGCGGTCTGGAATAGAGTACGCAAATCGGATATCGCATCCTTATCATTCATTTCCAATAGCTTATCAATGATTTCAGAAGAAGTCATCTCCAATGCATTGAAGCCGAAACGATCTTTTATATAAGTACGAATAGCATCTGTCAATTCCGTATAATATTCCTTCGACTGCCCCTTCTGCCATACCTTCTCACTCTTGATGCGTTCTATCTCCTGCATTGCCAATTGATGTGGCGGTAATTTAGGCTCGACTTTCACCTTACGTATAATCGGTTTGTTATCACGGATACGTTTCACGAGGTAGATAAGCAATAGCAGAAACGGAGCGAACAGTACGGCACAAGCGATAGCCATATACCAGTCTTCCCACGCAAAAGGCGCTTTCATTACCGGTTTCGGGCCGAAGAACTGATCGGGATGCAATGTATCCACCGGCATGGAATACACCTTTAACGCCAAAGCCTTGGAACGGTATGCCTTATTATCGACAAGCACTTCCATTGGCGGCAAATAGTAGAGTGCCGAGTCAAAGGAAGTAACAGTATACTCCTGGGTAATCAGCGAGCGCCTGCCGTCATTCAGCATTTGCGTATCCGGCTTGGCTATATCGATAATCTCCACTCCACGCACCAAAGTATCGGTATAAACGGGAAAAATAGCACGCTTATCGGTGTCCAATGATACTTGGAGCTTAATTTTAGCCTGCTCTCCAATAAGGATTTGCAAGGAATCAATTGTAGCATCCACCGTCACCGACTGGGCTACTGTCCTACCCGTCAATGCCGCCAACAATGTTATCAGAAATAAATATCTTTTCATTTTCCGATTAATTTCTTTTCGCAAATAAATTCATCAATGCCTTAACATAGTCCTGATCCGTACGTACCGACACATTGTCTACATTGCTTTTGGTAAACGTATCGTTCAGTTCCACCTGTTTGTTTACCCACCAATCATGGTGAGCACGCCGTACAGCGCGCGAAGAAGTGTCAATCCACTGCTCATGTCCTGTTTCCGCATCTTTTATTTTCATCAGACCTACGGCCGGCAATTCTTCCACACGACGGTCATATACTTGGATAGCCACGACATCATGCTTACGATTGGCGATAGTCATGGCATTTTTAAAACTCTCCTGGTCGATAAAGTCTGATAAAACAAAAGCAGTACAACGACGCTTCATGACATTCGTTAGATACTCCAAACCGAGACGGATATTGGTTCGGCGACTTTCCGGATGGAAATCGAGCAACTCACGAATGATATATAGTATATGTTTACGCCCTTTCTTGGGTGGAATGAACTTTTCTATCCGGTCTGAAAAGAAGATAACGCCAATCTTATCGTTGTTCTGAATGGCAGAAAAAGCCAACGTAGCAGCAATTTCCGTCACCATATCTTTCTTCATCTGCTTTACCGTACCGAATTCCAAACTACCGGAAACATC
>CEAX01007657.1_pt1 | contig 13305 bp, 10 predicted proteins | sample 554721 | NCBI WGS metagenome assembly CEAX01 (sample SAMEA3182098, study PRJEB8094) | gut metagenome | biome: human; feature: gut; material: Stool; isolation source: human stools | place: Canada | collected 2012-05-30 | reverse complement strand
GCAGCACGATGCCCATGATGCGGATCGAGAGGACGATCGTGGCGGCCGCGAGCGCCGCCATGAGGTACGAGATCGTCCGGGTCGGAATGCCCCGGCTGCGGGCGAATTCGCGGTCGAAGGCGACGTACATGACGGGGCGCAGCCAGAGCAGCGCGCCGAGCAGGATGAGGAGCGTGAGCCACGCCAGCGCCAGCACGTCGCCGCGCGTGACGGTCACGATGCTGCCGAACAGATAGGCCGCCAGATCGCCCGACGTGTAGCCCGGACGCAGGCTCATGAACAGCGCGCCGACGGCCATGCCCACCGACCAGATGATGCCGATGGCCGAATCCTCGCGGATGCGTCCGCGGCTGCCGGCCCACTCGATGCCCAGCGCCGAGAGCACGGCGAACAGGAGCGCCCCGCCGATGGGGTCGGCCCCGAGCCAGAAGGCGATGCCCAGCCCGCCGAACGAGGCGTGTGTGATGCCGCCGGCGAGGAAGACCATGCGACGGCATACGACGTACGTGCCGACGATGCCGCACGCGATGCCCGAAAGCACGCATGCCGTCAGGGCGTTGAGCAGGTAGCCGTAGTGGATCAGATCGCTGAAAAATTCCATGTTCCCTCTTCCCGATTGCGCGCAAATTTACGCTTTTTTCTCCGAAATGAGGCCTCCTTTCGGACATAATTCGTATTTTCGTGCCGGGAAAAACAGCTATCGTATGCAATCCGGAAGAGTCAGTTTCCATACGCTCGGCTGCAAGCTCAACTTCTCGGAGACCTCCACTCTGGCCCGGGAGTTCGAGCGCGGCGGCTTCGTGCGTGTGGCCCCTTCGGCCGAGGCCGACATATGCGTCATCAACAGTTGCTCCGTGACGGAGCACGCCGACAAGAAATGCCGCAATCTGATCCGCAGGCTCCACCGCCGCAATCCGCAGGCGATCATTGCCGTGACGGGCTGCTACGCGCAGCTCAGACCGCAGGAGATCGCCGCGATCGAAGGCGTGGACATCGTGCTGGGCAACAACGACAAGTGCGATCTGTTCAAACGTGTGGCCGAGCTGTCCGGAAAGGGTCGGGCGCGGATTTACAGTTGCGACACGGAGCAGCTCACGTCGTTCTTCGCCGCCTTTTCGAGCGGCGATCGCACGCGCGCCTTCCTCAAGGTGCAGGACGGCTGCGACTACTGCTGTTCCTACTGCACGATCCACTACGCCCGCGGGTCGAGCCGCAACATGCCCGTGGCCGATCTGGTGCGCGAGGCGCGCCAGATCGCCGCGGCCGGACAGAAGGAGATCGTCCTCACGGGAATCAACACAGGGGATTTCGGCCGCACGACGGGCGAACGGTTCTTCGACCTGCTGCGGGCGCTCGACGCCGTGGAGGGAATCGAACGTTACCGCATCTCGTCGATCGAGCCGAACCTGCTCACCGACGAGATCATCGCCTTCTGCGCCTCGTCGCCCCGCTTCATGCACCACTTCCACATTCCGCTCCAGAGCGGTTCCGACCGCATTCTGCACCTGATGCGCCGCCGCTATACGGCTGCGCGCTTCGCCGAACGCATCGCGGCCGTGCGGCGGGCGATGCCCGACGCCTTCATCGGGATCGACGTGATCGTGGGGTTTCCGGGCGAGACGGAGGCCGATTTCCGTGCCACGTACGAACTGCTCGAAGGGCTCGAACCGGCCTACCTGCATATCTTTCCCTTCTCGGAACGCCCCGGGACGCCGGCGGTCGGTCTGCCCGGCAAGGTGCAGGCGTCGGTCGCCACGCGCCGTGTCGGGGAGTTGGAGGCGCTGTGCGCCCGGCTGCACGGCGCCTTCTGCGCACGGGCCGAAGGCACGGAGGACACGGTGCTGTTCGAAAGCACGATGCGCGGCGGCATGATGTTCGGCTACACGGGCAACTACCGCCGGGTGAAGGCTCCCTACGATCGGTCGCGGATCAATACGATCTGCCGCGTGCGGCTCGGGAAGATGGACGAATCTTGCGACCTGAGGGGTGAAATTCTGGATTAATTCACTATATTTGCGAAAACGTAAATCGGATAAAGCTAAAGTATGACGGGTATGCGCAAACGGGTGACGGCCGGATTTCTGAGTATCGTCTGCCTGCTCTTCTTTTCGGGCATGGTGTCGTTCCTCGAACTGAGCCGTCTGAGCCGCGATACGGACGAGATTCTCGGCGCCAACCAGCGCAGCATCCGTCTGGCGCGGGAGATGCTCGACGCCGTGCACGGGCAGAGCGGGGCGATGGCCCGCCGCGCCGTGTTCGGCGACCGGTCGTACGACAGCCTGTGCCGTGCCGGACTGGAACGGCTCGAAGAGGTGCTGCTCGCGGCGCAGAAGGAGGCTGCGGACCGGTCGGCGCTCGATTCGCTGGCCTTCGCCACGACCGGGCTGCGCCTGCTTACGGACGGGTTCCTGGCTTCCGATGCGGCACGGAGGACCGACTCGCTGGCCGTCCGCGGGGCCGATTCGCTCGGTGCAAGGTGGTACCGGACCGAATACGGGGCTTACTACGACCGGCTGGTTTCGGCCATCAACTATTACATGACCTCGACGCAGAGTTCGCTGGCTCCGCGCGCCGAGCAGATGAAGACGAACGCTTACCGGGCCGTGACGCCGGTGCTCATATCGCTTGCGGTGATGATCGCCATCGTGCTGATGCTCTACTATTTCATTTTGGTCTACTGTGTCCGGCCGGTCGAACGGATGGACAAGGGGCTGGACGACTACCTCTCCTTCAGGATGCCCTTTGCGGTGAAAGGCGAGTTCAAGGACGAGATGCTTTCGCTGCGGGAGAAGATCGAGGCGCTGATCAATCTGACGAAACAAGCCAAATAGGGGGATCGGGATGCGGATAGACGTGGTTTTTCGGTATGTCGGAATCGTGCTGCTCTTCATCGCGGCGTTCATGCTGCTCTCGGCGGGCATCTCCTGTGTCAGCGGCATGGACTCGTCGTTCTATCCCCTGCTGCTCTCGGCGCTGCTGACGATCCTGCTGGGGGCTTTTCCGCTGATCTTCGTCGGCAAGCGCGACCAGATATCCAACAAGGAGGGGTTCTGCATCGTCGTGGGGGCGTGGCTCGTGGCCTGCGTGGTGGGGATGTTCCCCTACCTGATCTGGGGCGGCGAGTTCAGCTTGGTGAACGCGTGGTTCGAAAGCGTCTCGGGATTCACGACCACCGGGGCGTCGGTGCTTACCGATGTGGAGGCGCTGCCGCGCGGGTTGCAGTTCTGGCGCTTCTCTACGACGTGGATCGGCGGCATGGGCGTGGTGATGTTCGCGCTGGTGGTGCTGCCGACGATGGGCCGCAGCAAGATGACCCTTTCGAACGTGGAGATGTCGTCGCTGGCGCGCGACAACTACCGTTACCGGGCGCAGATGATCGTCCATGTGCTGCTGGTGGTCTATGTGGGGCTGACGGCGATCTCGACCGTGATGCTCAAACTCTCGGGCATGAATTGGTTCGACGCCCTGTGTCACGCCATGTCGGCCTGCGCCACGAGCGGCTTCTCGACCAAGAACGCCAGCGTGGCCTATTTCGACAGCCCGCTGATCGAGACGGTGCTCATCCTGACGATGGGCATTGCCGGTATGCACTTCGGCCTGATCTACGCGACGGTCACCGGCAAACGCAACAATCTTTTCCGTTCGGAGGTGACACGCTGGTACGTGGGCATTCTGCTCGGATGCAGCGTGCTGATCGCCGTGAGTCTCTACGCCGCGGATATCTACCCTACGCTGACCTCCTCGTTCCGTCATGCGGCCTTCCAGTTCTTTTCGCTGATGACCACGACGGGTTTCGCCTCGGCCGATTCGAACGTCTGGCCGCCGTTCGCCGTGATCCTGCTCATGTTCGGCTCGATCGTCTGCGCCTGCGCCGGATCGACCACCGGCGGCATGAAGGTGAACCGGCTCGTGCTGGCCGGAAAGATGATCCGCACGCAACTACAGCGTCAGCAGCATCCCAACGCCGTGATCCGCATCAAGCTCGACGGCATGCTTCAGGAGGACGGGGTGATCCACGGCGTGATGATTTTCATCGTGACCTACATGCTGGCCATCCTGTCGGGGACGGTGTTCAGCGCGTTGTGCGGCGTGGACCTGCTGACCGGATTCTCGGGAACAGTGGCCTGCCTGGGCAATGTGGGACCCGGTTTCGGCGAGGTTTACTCGCTGGGCAATTACGCCGGCATTCCGGCCGCCGTCAAATTTTTCAACGCTTTTCTGATGCTGTTGGGCCGTCTGGAGATTTTCGGCCTGATTCAGTTGTTTTTTCTAAAATGGTGGAGATGATGAAAGCCAAGTGCCTAAGAATGTACATATTGCTGTGCGCGCTCTTCGCGGCGGGAAGCCTTGGGGCGCAGCAGCTCGACGTGAAGGCCCGCATCGCGGGGCTCGAGAAGAACGGGGAGTACATGTCTCTGCTGCGCGAGGACGCGCTGTTGCAGGCGCGCGAAGATTCCGTCGTGCGGGTGGTCGAACGCACGCGCACGCTGCTGCGCGAGGACCCCGAGCGGAGACAGCAGTACTCGCAGGAGATTCTGGCGCTCGAGAACCGGATTTTCGAGATCCGGAACGCCAAGGGACGGCTGATCGACCGCATCAACACCATCGAGCAGGAGTGGGTGCTTTCCAATCTCGACGCGGGAGGTGCGGGCGGCGCGGCGCACCGCACCTCGGCGACGATTCCCGATTCGCTCAAGGTGCGCAACCTCGTCTGCAATCCCTGGTTCGGCGAACAGCTCCCGGCGGCGGACTATGCGGCGTTGCGCCGGGCGCAGGACATGGAGATGGTCGCCGTGGATTACGTGAACCGTTATTTCGCCAATTACGACACTCTGAAACAACTGGCCGAGACCTATGCGGCGGTCGGTACCGAGGCCGAGGCGCAGGAGGTTTTCGACCGTTACGAGGCGTTGCAGGGGGTGAACCGGATTTTGGCCGATTCGCTCTCCGGGGTATGGAATTACATTTTCGACAACAAGAACTACGCCTACGGTTATCTGCTCGACAGGCTGGGGCAGGAACAGGCGCTCGTCCGGGAGGAGGAGGCACTGTCGAAGGCGATGCGGCAACTGGCCGCCGTGCGCGGGGAAACGGCGTCGGATGCCGTGGCCGACTACTTCCTGCGCAAGCGCGTCCTGGTGGATTACGAACGCTCGGTGGCCGACGTGCTGGGGCTGGAGGCGGCGTCCGATTCGCTGCGCGGCGTGGCCGGGCAGCTCGGGGCGATCGACTTCCGGCTGCCGAAGGTGGAGGTCGCCGAACGCTACTTCCTCGATTTCGACAGCGTGACCTTCACCAAGACGCCGAAATACAGTTACAAGAATCCCATTCCCGAGTGCCGGGTTTACGAGCGCGGTACGATCTACCGTATCCTGCTGGGAACGTTCAACACCAAGCGTGCCGTGGCGACATTCCGGGGAGCCTACCCGCTCTCCTATCTGGTAAACGACGAGGGCAAGTGGTGCTATTACACGGGCGGCTTCGCTACGCGCGAGGAGGCCGATTCGGTGCAGGGCGTGCTCCGCAGGCACGGGTTCGTGCGTCCCGAGGTGGTCGTGTGGACCGACGGGGAGTACCGCAATCTGTCGCGCGAGCCCGAAGCCGGGGCCGCGGTTTACCGGGTCGAGATCACGGGAACGGACGCGCTGTCCGAAGCCGTGAAACAGGTCATCGCCGGGACGGCCGAGGGACGCGAGCTCTCGCGCGTCGGACAGCAGTTGTTCGTCGTCGGGACGTTCGAAGACCGCGCCGTGGCCGAGCGGCTGGCCGAAGCGTTGCGGCAGGCGGACGCCGCGCTGGAAATAAAAGTGGCGGAAGTCGCGGAATAATCGGAAAAAATTCCTTACCTTTATAACCGATCCGAATACGATGGAACTCTTTTATATCATACTGCTGATCTTCTTCGGGCTGCTGTTTCTGGTGGCCGAGCTGGTCTTGCTGCCCGGCGTCACGGTCGGTGCGGCGCTGGCGCTGCTGTGCGACGGCTGCGCGGTCTGGCTGGCGTTCCGGGATTTCGGAACGGGCGGCGGAGCCGCGGCGATCGTCGCCGTGCTTCTGCTGTCGCTTCTGGTGACGGTCGTATCGCTGCGGGCCAAGACTTGGCAGCGGTTCTCCCTGCATCAGCAGATCCGTTCGTCGAGCACGCCCGTCTCTCCGGCCGAGGAGCTGCATATCGGCGACCGGGGCACGACCCTTTCGCGCCTCTCGCCGATGGGCCGCGTCGAGATCGGCGGCCGCGCCTACGAGGCCAAGTCGGCCGTCGGCTATGTCGATCCGCAGCGCGAGGTCGAGGTCGTGGGATTCGAGAATTTCAGCGTCGTCGTAAAAATCGTCAAACAATAACCTTCTATCATTTATGGATTTTCAGATGGGAATGATCGTCGTGATCGTCTTCGTGAGCCTGCTCGCGCTATGGCTCGTCTTCTATTTCATTCCGGTGGGACTGTGGTTTTCGGCGTTGGTGTCGGGCGTGCGGATCAGTCTGTTGCAGCTGATCCTGATGCGGTGGCGCAAAGTGCCGCCCTCGACGATCGTTTCGTCGATGATCGAGAGCACGAAGGCCGGGCTGGAGCTCAACCCCAACGAGCTGGAAGCGCACTATCTGGCCGGCGGCAACGTGACGAACGTGGTGCACGCCCTCGTGTCGGCCCAGAAGGCCAATATCATGCTCGACTTCAAGATGGCGACGGCCATCGACCTGGCGGGCCGCGACGTGTTCGAGGCCGTGCAGATGTCGGTGAATCCGAAGGTCATCAACACGCCTCCCGTGGCCGCCGTGGCCAAGGACGGCATCCAGCTCATCGCCAAGGCCCGCGTGACGGTGCGCGCCAATATCAAGCAGCTTGTGGGCGGTGCCGGCGAGGAGACCGTGCTGGCGCGCGTGGGCGAAGGCATCGTCTCGTCGATCGGTTCGGCCATGTCGCACAAGATCGTGCTGGAGAACCCCGATTCGATTTCGCGCGTGGTGCTCGAAAAGGGACTCGATGCGGGGACGGCTTTCGAGATCCTTTCGATCGACATCGCCGATATCGACGTGGGCAAGAACATCGGCGCGCAGTTGCAGATGGACCAGGCGCAGGCCGACAAGAACATCGCCCAGGCCAAAGCCGAGGAGCGGCGTGCGATGGCCGTGGCGCTCGAACAGGAGAACAAGGCCAAGGCGCAGGACGCCCGGGCCAAGGTGATTCTGGCCGAGGCGGAGGTCCCGCTGGCCATGGCCGAGGCGTTCCGCAGCGGAAACCTGGGCATCATGGATTACTACAAGATGAAAAATATCATGGCCGACACGTCGATGCGCGAGACCATCGCCCGGCCGGAGAAGAAATAACGGGGTCGGGGCGTACTGCGGTGCGCCCCGCTTTTTGTGGCGGATGCGCTGCGTGCCGCCGGGTTCCCGGCAGCCGTTTCCGGTGCGGCGGGACCGTGTCGGATTCCTCCCGGGGCGGACGATCCGGAAGGCCGTTCGCCGAAGCATGGACCGAAAAATATCATGGTTGTTATGAAGAGATACCTTTTTACCCTTTTGTGCCTTTGCGCTTCGGCTGCGGTCTCCGCGGCCGGTATCGACACGCTCAAAGTCTTCAGCCCGAAGATGCAGCGTGAAATCCCCACCGTCGTCGTGACGCCCGACGAGGCGGCCGTACGGCGTCTGCCTGTTGTCTATCTGCTGCACGGTTACAGCGGCGACGAGCTGGCTTGGCAGCGGATCACCGACCTGCGGCCGCTGGCCGAGCAGTTCGGCGTGATCTTCGTCTGCCCCGACGGCGAGAACAGTTGGTACTGGGACAGTCCGATCAACCCTTCGTCGCAGTTCGAGACCTTCGTTTCGCAGGAGCTGCCCGACTGGGTCGATGCGCACTATCCGACGCTGCCTTCGCGCGAGGGGCGTGCCGTTGCGGGACTGAGCATGGGCGGCCACGGCGCATTGTGGACGGCCGTGCACCACAAGGACCGCTTCGGAGCGGTCGGCTCGGTATCGGGCGGCGTGGATATCCGGCCCTTCCCCGATTCGTGGGAAATGAAGGCGCAACTGGGCGAGGAGCGGGAGAATCAGGCCCGCTGGGACGCCCATACGGTCATCAATGCGGTCGATTCGCTCCGGGACGGCGAACTGGCGATTTTCGTGGATTGCGGGTATGACGACTTTTTCTACGGCGTGAACGTGGCGTTGCACGAAAAGCTGCTCCGGCAGGGTGTCGGTCACGACTTCCTCACGCGTCCCGGGGCCCACACGGGCGAATATTGGGGCTCCTCGCTGCCCCATCAACTGCTCTTCTTCCGAAGCTATTTCGACCGGGCCGGGAAGTGACGGCGCGCCGCGCGGGCGGGATGTTCCCGCCGCCGGACGGTTCGGACGGATTCGCCCCTGCCGCACTGTTTGCGGCAGGGGCGAATCCCTTTTTCCGGAGCGGTCGTGTCCGGGCTGCGTACGGCGGCTGCGGACACCCGGTTCCGCAGCATCAGCAGACCTCTTCGGGCAGCCGCTCCCCGACCGGTTCGCCCGCGAGGCCGTCGCGCCATTTGACGGCTGCGTGCGTGCCGTCGCAATAGGGTTTGTTGGCCGACTTCCCGCAGCGGCAGAGCACCGTGCGGTTGCGGATTTCGTAGGTGCGCCCGTCTTCGCGCCGTACCGGAATGCCGCCGCGCACCCAGAGGCCGCCGCTGGAGCCGATGGCAGGGTCCTCGATCAGTCCGAGGCTGGGGGCGAAGCGGAACTCGAAGGGCTTGCCCGTCGTCCGGTCCCAGGCCATGAGACGGCCGCTCGGGCACATCGAGGCCTCGCGGATGGCCATCTGCCGGGCTTCGGGGGCGTCGGAGCGTTCGGTGAGCGTCCAAGCATCGCCGCAGGGATGGCAGAAGCGTGCGAAGACGCAGTAGCGGGCGTTGTCGGTCATCGTGAGCGACCCTCCCTCGATCAGCTCCGCCTCGTCGAGCAGCGCCTCGTCGCGGGAGGTCGGTTCCGGATCCCACTCCGTGCGTTCGTGCGTGCCGTCGCAATAGGGTTTGCGCTTCGAGGCTCCGCAGCGGCACAGCGCCGTGGGTTCCGCTTCGGTCGGGAAGCGGCGCCCTTCCTGGAAATACCAGCTTTCGCCGGCATCGTCGGGCATGATGAACTGTTCGGCCAGCGGCGGGCGGCCGTAGATCAGAAGGGGCCCCCGTTCGGTCACGGTGATACCGAATCGTTCTTCGGCGGGCGAGCTCCCCGTCTCGATTTTCGTTTTCGACATACTATATCGCTTTAAAATTCGTTGGAAAAAGAGCGGCAATAATTGTTCCCAAGCCGGAAATATTTGGAACCCGGAGTAGGAATTGTTGCGCTTTTTGGTATCTTTGCAAAGATTTTTGAAACTGAACGGTATGAAAAGATTTACAGCCTTTGTCGCGCTCGTGCTGCTGGTGGCGGCAACCGCGGTGTCGTGCAGCAAGGACAAGGATGCGGGCAAACTGGCGTTCGACCGCCCCGCGGTGTTCCTGCAGCCGGGCGGGACGGCGACGGTCGGATTCTCCTCGACCGATATCAAGAGCTACTCCATCTCGTCCAAACCCGTGGGCTGGGACGATGCCATCGTGTTGGACGAGGGCGCGATGAGCGTCCGGATCACCGCTCCCACCGTCTTCGAAGACGATGCCAGGGCGGACGAAGGAACGGAGGAAGAGGAGAAGGCGGAACGGTCGGGAACGCTGACCCTCGCGGGAACCTCTTTCGGGGGGAAGCGCGTCACGGCGACGCTCTTCGTCAGCGTTTCGAAGACGGTGGACATGAGCGACCGTCCGGCGAACAGTTATCTGGTCAATGGCAGGGAGTGCAACTACACGTTCGACGCCATGCACAAGGGTGACGGACAGAGCGCGCTCGCTACGGCTTCGGTCGATATCGTCTGGCAGTCGAAGACGAATCTGATCCAGTACCTGTCGCTGGACGACGGAAAGGTCTCCTTCTACGTGGGGGCCGACGAGGACGAGGACGACAGGATCGACGAGGGCAACGCACTCATCGGCGCATACGATGCGGACGGGACGCTGATCTGGAGCTGGCATGTGTGGGCTGCGGACTACGACCCCGATGCCGATGGCGGATCGGTCGTTTTCAACGACTATACGATGATGAACCGCAACCTCGGCGCGCTGGCCAACGGCAATGAGACGACCGATGAGATACTCGCCTCTTACGGGCTTTACTATCAGTGGGGGCGTAAGGATCCCTTCATCGGACCGAGTACCTACCGGGCCGACAACGGATCGTCCGCTTCGATGTACAATGCCAAGAGCGGTACGGTCAAACTGGAGTCCGTGGAGTCGGACGCCGAAACCGGAACGGCGGACTACGCCGTGCAGCATCCGCTGGAATACATTACGGGAACGGCGGATTCGGATTACGATTGGGCCTGGAGCCATGACGGCGCCTTGTGGGGCGAAAGCAAAACGGTGAACGATCCCTGCCCCTACGGCTGGCGGGTCGCTCCGTCGGAGGCCTTTGAGGGTCTGACGATCTCGGGCACACCTGCGGCGGCCGATTACGACAAGTTCGGCTGGACGCTGACCGACGACGTGTCGCACTCGTTCTTCGTCGGCGCCGGACGCCGCCGTTACGACAACGGTACGATCCTGAATATCTACAATCCCGTGCCCGCGGAGGCACAGTCGCGGAACACGGCGACCGAGGCTCAGCCGTGGGAGGGCCTCTATTGGACTTCCGACGCCGGTTCGGGAGCGCAGTCGCCCGCTTTCTATTTCTGGTTCGAGAAGAAGACCTCCGGCGGCAGTGTCGAGTACGAAGTACCCTATGCCCGTGCCAACGGAATGCAGGTGCGCTGCGTGAGGGAGAAATAAGCGGAGGTTCGCTCCGGGCAATGAAAAGCGGGACGGCGTGAGCCGCCCCGCTTTTCATTGGGTCATGGCGACGCGATACGATAAAAAGGTTGTAAAATAGTGTAAAAAGTTTTATATTTGTTTGTACGATAACTTAAAACTACCCTATGATGAGAACCTCTTTACTCGTGCTGCTGGCCGGAATGGCGTTGGGAGCAGGCTGCTCCGACGACCGGGAGGCACCGTCCTCCGTCCGGATTTCGCCGACGGTTTCCCGCGTGACGGGATTGTATTTCGACAAGGACGACCGGATCGGGCTGACCATCTCGCGTACTTCGGGCGATTATGTCACGAACCGTCTGATGACCTACGACGGGAGCGTGTTCACGGCCTCCGGGCTGAAATGGTACGAAAGCACGCAGGAGACCTCGACGCTGACGGCCTACTATCCCTATTCCGAGGCGGGGGTTCCCTCCGCATTCAGTGTGGAGGCCGACCAGCGGCAGGGCTGCACGCCGTCGGATCTGCTGGGAGCTGTCGCACGGGAGGTCAGGCCGGGCAGCGCACCCGTCGCGATGGTTTTCTATCACCTCATGTCGCAGCTCTCCGTGGTCGTGGAGAACAACGGTTCCTCGCCGGTCGCCGCAGTGAAGATCGGCGGTTCGGTCGTCGAGGCCGTCGTGGACCTCGCCGTGCCTTCGGCGAAGGCGAAAGCGGGTGCGGCGGCGGTGCAGATCGAGGCTTTCGAGGCGGAGCCCGATTCCCGTTACCGGGCCGTGCTCGTGCCGCAGCAGACGACGCTGGATGTCGAGGTGGAGTTGCAGGACGGTTCGGTGTGCCGCAAATCCGTTTCCGACGCCCTGCTCGAAGGAGGCAGGTGTTACGACCTGTCGGTCGTCATCTCCGGGGGCGGCACTCCGCAGATCGAGGTGAGTATCAGCGGCGATGTGGTCGATTGGGTGGACGGCGGAGAGCTCGTCGGGTCCGATGGCGGAAACGACGGTGCGGACGGAGTGGATCACGAGGGGGAACACTACCGGACGGTGGCGATCGACGGAAAAGTCTGGATGGCGGAGAACATGCGGCACAAGCCGGCGGGAGCCCAGCTCGGAACAGGAATTTGGGAACCTGCGGGCGGTGCTTCGATGATCTCCACGCAGGGCATGCTGTACGATTATGCCACGGCCACCGCAGGCGCATCGGACGGTGCAGGGCGTATTCGGGGAATCTGTCCCGAAGGTTGGCATATCCCCGATGCCGACGAGCTGCGGGCGCTGGCCGAAAGCCAGAACCGTCCCGAGGATTTTTTCTGTTGTGCGGGATATCGGATCATACAAGGTACTCAGGATCGTTACGGTGCGAAGACTATGGGAAAACTGATGGGCGTCGGTCTGGCGGACGACAGCGGAAAGTGCAATAGTCTGGATTATACGGAAACCACCGGACCGTTGCCGGCGACGATTTCCCGGAAATTCGGTCTTTCGCTCCGTTGCGTGAAGGACTGAGTGCCTCGGTTACGGAAAAACCGGGACGCTGCCCGAAAAGCGGCGTCCCGGTTTCTTTGTGTAGGTCCGGGCCCTTGCAACGAGCCGTCCGGCAGCGGAGGTGCACCGGTGGATTCCCGCCCGCCCGTCGTAGGATCAGCGGTCGCGGTTCAGGAAGAAGATCGGGATATTCGCCAGGAAGACGTCCCTGCCCGAGAGCTGCGAGCGCTTGTCCATCAGTTCGCTCAGCAGGATGTCGCCGATCACGTAGTTGCTCTCCTCGCCGATGTACTGTTCGCGTATTTTGTCGAAATGCAGTATGTTGTGTATGTCGGTCTCCTTGTAGCGGACGTAAACCTTCAGCGTGATGTCGGTCGTGTACCCGGGTTTCTGCACGTAGTTCATCTTCTTGTACTCGTAACGGTAGTCGTGCAGGCGGGCCATGATGTCGCTCAGGATCGAGGAGGCCGTGGGGAGGCTGCCCGCACCTTTGCCGAACATGAACTGCCGGTCGTAGCATTCGCCGCGGATCACCACGCCGTTGTATTCGTCGTCAACGCTGTAGATGTACTTGTCGGGCGTCACGAACTCGGGCATGACGAACATCGTGAAGTGCTCGTCGCTGACCTTGACGACCTGCGCCACGAGTTTGATCTTCACCCCCTTCTCGCGGGCGTAGCGGATGTCCGAGTCGTGGATCGTGGAGATGCCGTAGGTGAAGATTCGTTCCGGAGCCACGTAGGTTCCGAGGGCGTGGACCGTGATGATGACCAGCTTGAAGAGCGAGTCGTATCCTTCGATGTCGAACGAGGGGTCGCTCTCGGCGAATCCCAGAGCCTGAGCCTGTGCCAGCGCGTCGGCATACGGTTCGGCGTGGTCGAACACGCGCGAGAGGATGTAGTTCGACGAACCGTTCAGAATGCCCTTGACCTCGAGCAGCAGGTCGTTGTCGTAGTACTCCTCGAGGTTGCGGATCACGGGGATCGAGCCGCACGACGAGGCGTCGTACAGC
>CEAX01039519.1_pt1 | contig 13380 bp, 8 predicted proteins | sample 554721 | NCBI WGS metagenome assembly CEAX01 (sample SAMEA3182098, study PRJEB8094) | gut metagenome | biome: human; feature: gut; material: Stool; isolation source: human stools | place: Canada | collected 2012-05-30 | reverse complement strand
GGCGGTATGCTGACAAACTTCCCCACCATACGTAAAGCCGTCAAGAAAATGTCCACCATCGACAAGATGGCGACCGACGGCACGTTCGATAATTTCTCCAAGCGCGAAAAACTCCAGATCTCCCGCCAGCGTGCGAAACTGGAGAAGAACCTCGGCTCGATCGCCGACCTGACGCGTCTTCCGGCGGCTCTGTTCGTCGTCGACGTACAGAAGGAGGCCAACGCCGTGAAGGAGGCCAAACGCCTCAGCATCCCCGTATTTGCAATGGTAGACACTTGTTGTGATCCGACCGACATTGATTACGTTATCCCTGCAAATGACGATGCCACCAAGTCGATCGCCGTGGTTCTCGAAGCCATGTGCGCCGCTATCGCCGAGGGCACCGAGGAGCGCAAGCTCGAAAAGGAGAAGGAGGCACAGGAGGCTGACGCCGAGGGTGCAACCGTTAAGAAGGAGGGCAAGCCCCGCATCAAGAAGGCCGTGAAGGCTGCGATCGATGCCGAGGAGGCTGCCGTGGCAGAGGTTGTCGCCGCTGTCGAGACTCCCTACGAGGAGCCTGCTGCCGCTCCCGCAGAAGCAGCCGAAGTTGTTGCTGAAGCAGCCGAGACCGCCGAGGAAAAGGCAGAATAATTGTATTTACGAACCTTATAGAGAAAGGACAAGATTATGGAAATCAAAGCTGCTGATGTAATGAAGCTCCGCAAGATGACCGGCGCCGGTATGATGGACTGCAAGAAGGCCCTCATCGAAGCTGAAGGTGATTTTGCCCGCGCTCAGGACATTATCCGCGAGAAAGGTAAGCTCATCGTCGCCAAGCGCGCCGACCGCACCGCTACCGAGGGTGTCGTCGTTACGAAGATCGTAGGCCAGAAGGCTTACATCCTCTGCCTGGCGTGCGAGACCGACTTCGTGGCCCAGAACTCCGAGTATTCGGCTTCGGCCGAGGCCATGCTGGAGGTCGCCGTGAAGAACGACGCTGCCGACCGCGATGCGCTGATGGCTGCGAAAAATGCAGAGGGCCGCACCGTCGAGGAGATGGTGACCGAGAAATCGGGTCAGACGGGCGAGAAGATCGAGCTGGCTTACTACGGCCGCATCGAGGCTCCCTACTGCGCTGCTTACGTGCACTTCAACAAGAAGCTGGGTACGATCCTGGGCTTCAACAAGGAGATTCCCGCCGAGGTCGCACACACCGTGACCATGCAGGCTACGGCCATGGCTCCCGTTTCGATCTCGGAGGCGGACTGCCCCGCAGAGGTTGTGGAGCACGAGCGCAAGATCGCCGTGGAGGCCATGAAGCAGGACCCCAAGAACGCCAACAAACCCGAGGCCATTCTGGAGAAGATCGCCGAAGGCAAGATGCGCAAGTTCTTCGAGGAGAACACGCTGCTGGCCCAGCCGGTGGTAGGCGAGAAGGAGTCGATCGCCGACTACATCCACAAGGCCGACAAGGATGCCACGGTCGTGGCTTACAAGCGGTTCGCTCTGGGCGAATAGTCCAGGCCGATTTATATGAAAACAGACCGGAGCGATCCGGTCTGTTTTTTTTGTTGCCATTTGCGGCTCTCCGCAGGAACCACGGCGGATATTTCCGCACATCCCTCGAAATCCCCGGACGGGACGCACTCCGGCGCTACCCGTCCGGGGATTTTCTCTCCCGGTCTCTTCCGTGGGCTGCCGTAAAAAAGCAGGGCTGTCGAAAGCCCTGCCTTTTTCATTTCCAGCCCGAATGCCAGAGCACGCGCAGCACCTGCCGTCGCAGCCAGGGCGGGATCGCGAGCCAGAGGCGCGACCGGAGCCGCCAGCCGGGGGAGTCGCAGCCGACGACGCGGCCCGAGGCGCGGATGACCCGGACGGCGATGCCGGCGACGTCGCGTGTCGTGCACTGTTCCGTGATGCGGTAGTTCCCGTCGCCCGCGAGTGTGAGGCGGTCGCCGTCGCGGCGGACGATGCGGTGGAGGATGTGGCGGCCGCAGCAGCGGAACAGCACCACGTCGCCCGGTCGCAGGCGCGCGGGGTCGGTGCAGGGCGTCAGCACGACCTGGTCGCGCTCGCTGCGCAGCAGGGGCCGCATGCTGTGGCCCTTCATGCGGATCTGAACCTCGCGGCCTTCGGCGAGCATCGCCTCGACCTCGGCGAAGAAGAGTTGGTTGGGGAGCAGGATCATAGCGTCGCGTCGTTGAAAACCGTTCGGCAGGCGAGCTGCGCCGCCGCCGCGTCGGGCAGGCACTCCAGGTGGTAGACGGGAACCTGTGCGATCAGCCGGGAGAGCAGGCCGCAGGTGTCGTCCGAAAGCCGTTCGTCGCGGGCGAAGGCCGGGGGTGCGGAGGGGAGCAACGCTCCGATGGACTCGATCGGCCGCAGGCGGCGGATGCGGTTGTGCGGGGCTTGCGAGAGCCGTACGACGGCGGCTATCGGGCAGCTCTCGTTGCGGTAGCAGGGCGTTTTGCCGCTCCACGGCGATCCGTGGACGAGGGCTTCGCTGTCCGTGGCCCGGATGATCGGACTGTCGTCGTTGAGCAGTCCCGCACCCGGGATATGCTCCCGCCACAGCCGCGTGTGGGTGCTTTTGCCTGTTCCCGATTCGCCGAGGAACAGCACTCCCCGGCCGCGGTAGCGGATCACCGAGGAGTGGAAGACCACGGCTCCGAGGGGCAGCGCCGCGATGTTGAAAAGAATCCAGACCCCGAACCGGAACAGCGCGGGATTGTGTCCGGGGGTGATGTCGCTCCGGGCCGCCGCCGCGCCGTAGGCCATGCGGTAGCGAGCCGGGGCGCTGCCGTCGCGGGGCGTCATTTCGAGCAGGTAGCCCGCCGCGTCGGTCCCGAAACGGCAGTCGGCGTCGGCGTCGGGAAACTCGAAGCTGTCGAGTTCGCGGTAATCGGCTTCGGCCGGAATCCGGGGGACGATTTCCAGCGCGAGGTCCGCAGGGCCGGCGCCGAGTGTCAGGAACGGGCGCAGGGCCCGGGTGAAATGCTCTCCCGTGCAGGCGTCGGGCAGGGAGACGCGGATATTGGCGATCGTATAATTCATAAAGCGGTTGTTAGCGTTCATTTTTTTTCGCGCCGGCGGTGCAAGGATATACTCTGCCGTACGAGCCGGGTGAATCGTAGGCCCTCTCCCTCGCTGGGAGAGGGTCGCGGCTGGCGGATGGGAATAAGGGACGGCTTCCGATTCTTCATCTTATTTTTCCAGCGTTATGATTCGGTCGCAGTATTCGAGCGAGGTTTCGCGGTGGGCGATCACCAGCAGCGTAAGGCCCGGATTCCGCGCGGCGATCGCGGCGATCGAACGGTTGATCTCCCCTTCGGTGCGGCTGTCGAGCGCCGAGGTCGCCTCGTCGAAGAAAAGCACGTCGGCGCGGCGGTAGAGGGCGCGTGCGATGCCGATGCGCTGCCGCTGTCCGCCCGAGAGGCGGCTGCCGCATTCGCCGACGGGGGTATCGATCCCCAGGGGCAGCGAAGCGATGAATTCGCCCAGCTGGGCCGCTTCGAGGGCTTCGGTGACCCGCCGGCGGTCGATTTCGGCGGCCGGGACGCCCGGTGCGACGTTGGCCGCGAATGTTCCGTCGGTGAGGAACAGACGCTGCGAGACATAGCCGATGCGGTTCTGCCATGCCCGGCGGTTTGCGGCGGTGAGGGGCGTGCCGTCGACGGCGATTTCTCCCGACGTGGGTTCGTAAAGGCCCAGCAGGAGGTTGAAAAGGGTGGTCTTGCCTGCGCCCGACGCCCCGCGGATGCCGATGCGTTCGCCCTTGCGGATGGTGAGCGTGAGGCCGTGGAAAAGTTCCCGGCTCTCTTCGGTGAAGCAGAACGAGAGGTTGCGGACCGAGATTTCGCGCTCGAAAGGCAGCGTTTCACGCGTCGGGACCTCGGGGTGCGCGGAGGCCTGCTCGTGGAGGGCCGCTTCGCGCAGGATGGGGATGGTGTAGCGGTTGTAGCGGATCGTGGCCCAGCCCGACATGATGCCGCGCACGGAGGGCATCAGCCGCAGGGCCGCCACGGCGAAGACGCCGAACAGCAGCTGCGACTGCCCGCCGCCGAAGCTCACGGCCGCCAGCAGGGCCATGCCCACGGCAAGCCCGATCTCGGTGAAGAGTTGGGGCAGCTGGCCGATGTCGGCCTCGCGCGAGCGGGTGCGCACCACTTCGTCCATCGTGCGGTCGAAGGCGCGGAGCATCCCCGGGAAGGCGTCGCTCAACTCGATGTCGGCGTATCCCCGGAAGGTCTCGGCCACGAGGCGCGACTTCTCGCGCTGGGCGCGGTTCTCCTGTTCGCCGTAACGGTTGATGCGGTTGCGGACCAGCGCGTAGTAGAGCCACACCGCGGGGAGGAAGATCACGACGGAGAGCAGCGCCGCGAGGGGCGTGTAGAGAGCCAGCGAGGCGAACAGCAGGACGAAGAGCATCGCCTCGGCGATCATCGCGGCGGCGGGGCGCAGGACCCCGGCGGCGAATGCCAGGCAGACGACGTTGACGTTGCGCGCCAGCACCGAGGAGTTCGAATTGTTGATGAAGGCCAGACCCCGGTCGTGGTAGGCGATGTAGAGGCGGCGCGAAAGGGTGCGGTAGAGGTCGTAGATGTAGCGGCGTTCGGCGCGTGCCAGCAGGAAGTTGACGCCGCATTTGAGGACGATGAACCCCACGATGGCCCCGCAGACCGCGAGTGCGAACGTGCGCGGCGAAGCGACGCCCGACCAGACGTAGACCGTCGCCAGCGGCCCGTCGCCCTCGAATCCCGCGGGGTCGAGCACCAGCGTCAGCACCGGCAGCAGGGCCGCGAGTCCCGCCAGGTTCAGCACGGCGCGCAGCACGAGGGTCGCGGCGATGCGGAGACCCCGGCGGCGAAATGCGGCGGGAAGGCTTCGGAGGATGTTTCTCATGGCTCCACTTTTTCGATTTTACCCAGTTTCACATACCACAGATACCCCTCGGCCGGGGCATAACCCATTTCGCCCAGCAGGCGGAGGTATTCGCGCATCTGCCGGCGGTGGCGTTCGGCGTCGCGCAGGCCGAACTTGTAGTCGACGACGACGACCCGGCGTCCGTCGATCATCACGCGGTCGGGACGCCGCGTCGACCCTCTGCCGGGGATGATGATTTCGTTTTCGTTGCGCACGCGCTCCCAGCCTCCGCCGAACCATTCGCGCACCTCGGGGTGTTCCATGGCCCGGGCGATCATCTGCCGCAGGGTCGCGGTATCGGCTTCGGACAGCGTGCCGTCGGCCTGCATGCCGCGCACGGCCTCGTGGATTCCGGCCTCGTCGTCGGCCTGCTCGAAGGCCCTGTGCATCAGGATGCCGAGGTTCCGGGGCGAGAGTTCGACCTCGCCGCCGTCCTCGAAATAGCGTTGCGAGGGGAGCCGCAGCCGCAGGTCAGCCTGCGCCGTGAGGTACTCCTCCAGAATGACGTGCTCGGCCTCGGAGTGTTTCGAACCGCCCGCGACGGGGTCTGCGAACTCCCCGAAAGCGAAGTGTTCGCCCGCTTCGTCGATGGTGCAGCGGCCTTCGAAGTCGCCCAGCAGGGCCTTGTCGCCGTCGGTTGCGATGCTCTGGAGCAGCAGCCCCCCGACCGTGCGGCCGCCCTTCTGCGGGATGAAGACGTGCAGCGACTCGGCGGCGCGCGTGAGGGCCACGTACAGCAGGTTGACGTTGTCGACGTGGGCGTAGACCAGCTCGCGGTAGTACTCCGACGAGAAACCCGATTCGGCCATCGCCTTCTTGTACCTCACCGGGAAGCGGCCGATCGCTTCGGCCCCGTCGCCGCGGGCTTCGGCCCAGACGATGTTCTGCACCGTGCCGCTCGACTTGGGGTCCGGCGACCACGAGCAGTAGGGGATGAGCACGGCCCGCTTTTCAAGCCCCTTGGCCTTGTGGATGGTGGTGATCTCGACCGTCGTGGCGCTCTCCTCGACCGACAGCGAGCGGTTTTTGCCCGTCTCCTCCCACCAGCGGAGGAACAGCGCTATGTCGGCGATTTTCGTCGCGCAGAACGAGATGATCTGCTCGTGGATGGCCTGGAGGTAGGCCGTCTGCCGACGGTCGCCTTGCAGGGCGTGCCGCATGACGATCCGCTCGAACGCCTCCTCGGGCGACAGGAGCCGCACCGAGCGGAAAAAATCGCGTTCCGAATCGTCGAGCGGCCGGTCGAACGGGCGGCCGAGGTAGTGGTTGTAGACGGCGCGCGAGAGCGAGTCGTCGGGGTTGAGCGCCAGCCGCAGGGCCGCGGCGATGAACGAGCTGACGGGGGCGTTGCCCACGATCAGAGCCTCCTGGGTCATCACGTCGAAACGGTAGCGCGGGTCCTCGTTGCGGCGTTTGAAGTCGAGCAGTTCGGCGGCGACCTTCGCGCCGTCGGTGGCCCCGCGCACGAGGATCATAATGTCGCACGGCCGGAATCCCTTGTCGATCAGCGCGCAGATGCGCTCCACGACGGGCGGCCGCTCGGCGAAGGTCTCGACCGAGACGTAGCCCGGGTGTTCGGCCTTGCGGCGCGGGAGCTGGGCATGTCCGCGGTAGGCGTCGGCGAGGGTGTCGTGCAGCGCGGCGGCCTCCGCGGGATCGACGGAACCCTCCTCGGAGGCCTTTGCGAGGGTTTCGTTCAGCGCACGGTTGTCCGCGGCGACGATCCGTTCGATGATGCGGTTGTTGAAGGCGACCACCGCGGGGAGGCTCCGCCAGTTCTCCCGCAGCACCTCGACTTGGGTGTCGCCCGCGCCCAGCGCCTGCTGGGCCTCGCCGTGGAGGATTTTCCAGTCGCCGCCCCGCCAGCGGTAGATCGACTGCTTGATGTCGCCCACGATCAGCACCGAGGTCTCCTCCGACTGCGCCATGGCGTTTTGCAGCAGGGGCAGGAAGTTTTCCCACTCCTTCAGGGAGGTGTCCTGGAATTCGTCGATCATAAAACGTTCGAAACGGTTGCCCACCTTCTCGTAGATGAACGGCGCGTCGTTGTGGCCGATGAACTCCGAGAGGACATATTTGGTTTCCGAGAGGAGCATCATGTTCTGCTCGTCGCACAGCTGCTGCACCCGCTTGTAGAGGTCCGACAGCAGGGCGAAGCTGCGGTAGTTCTCCTTCAGCAGGTCGCAGGTGTTCCAGCTCTTGCGGTTGGCGTCGTAGATGTCGCACATTTCGCGCAGCAGGGGTTGCAGCTCGGGGGCCAGCGCCTGCGCGGGCGATCCCTTGGCGCCCCAGCCCTCGGGCGCGGCGGCCATTTTGGCCACCGTCGCGCCGTAGGGTTTCAGTTCGCCCGCGGCGACAGTGAAGAAATAATTGGCGAAGCTGCGGCTCTTGCCCGAAAAGTCGGCGGCCGTAAGTCCGGCCCGGGAGATGATCGCGACGGCCCGGGCGGCGGTCTGCTGCAATTGCTTTTTGGTCGCCTCGGCCTGCGCCGCGGCGCGCGATACGATCCGGCCCAGTTCCTCGCGCGACCGCGGCACCGACAGCGCGTCCTTGTTCTTCTCCTTGAACAACTCGCCGCCGAGCGAAAGGATGCCGTCGCGGATGTCCCATTTGCGGCCCTCGTCGATGCGCTCCTGCACGAACTCCGTGAGCCAGCGTTGCAGGTCGCGGTCGACGGTGATCTGCTCGATGAGCGTGTCGGCGCCCTTCGACAGCACCGAAGCCGTCTCGATCTCGACATTGTAATTGAGGTCGATGCCCAGCTCCTTGATGAAGGCCCGCAGGATGCGCTGGAAGAAGGTGTCGATCGTCAGCACCGTGAAGCGCGAGTAGTCGTGCAGGATTTTCGAACGCACCTCGGCGGCGCGTTTGCGCACCGAACGCTCGTCGAGCGACAGCTCGCGGCAGAGGTTTCCCAGATAGGGGCTTGCGCCTCCCGAGGCCAGACGGTGGATCTCCTTCAGGATGCGCGATTTCATCTCCTCGGTGGCCTTGTTCGTGAAGGTCACGGCGAGGATGTGGCGGTAGAGGCCCGGCTGGTCGATCACGTCGCGGACGTACTTGTAGGCCAGCTGGTAGGTTTTTCCCGATCCGGCGCTTGCATTCAGAATCTTCGCTCTCACTGTCCGAAATTTCGTTTTAATGGGTAAAAATACAAAACAAATCCCGAACTTCGCAATAATTTTGTAATTTAGCGGAGCTAAAACAAGATCTTGTTATGAAGAAAATGATTCTGACGGCCGTGATGCTGGCCGCCGCAGCGCTCTGCCGGGCGCAGCAGCCCGCCGAAACCGGGGAACGCCGCGAATGGCTCACGTCGTTTACAGCCGTCGAAGTGTCGGCGCCGCTCGACGTCAAATTCGTGCAGGTTCCCGACACCGAAGCCCCCAAGATCGTCTACGACACCAAAGGTTCCTATACGACCAAATTCCGCGCCGAGGTGAAGGACAAGGTGCTGCGCATCACGGAACGCTCCGACGCCCGCCGGCCCGACCGCACTTCGGTGACGGTTTATTACAATTCGCTGGAGCGCGTCGCCATTGCCGACGCCGTGGCGACGTTCGACAGCACGCTGGTGGCCACGGTCCTCGACCTGACTGTGGGCGGCATGGCGCAGGTGACGGCCCGGATGGATGTCAAGGACCTGAAAATGGAGCTTACGGGCAAGAGCACGGCGACGCTGACGGGCGCGGTGCGCTACCTTTCGCTGTTCGTCTCGACCGGAAAACTCGAAGCCGCGGGGCTGGAGGTGATGGCCGCCGAGGCCAACGTCACCAGTTCGGGCGTTGCCGCGCTGTGGGTGACCGACCGTTTCCAGGGCAAGACCTCGACCGGGGGCAAGATCACCTACAAGGGCGCTCCGCCCATTGTGCGCAGCGGCGCGAAGTTCATGGGCGGCGACATCACAAGGGTGGAGTGATTCGCAATTCATAATTCATAATTCACAATTTTGACTTTGCTGAAGTCGGTTTTAAACGTCTGCAAACTAAATTATTGTGAATTGTGAATTTTGCATTATATGAAAACCTTTCTCCACGAAGTTGCCGAAGACCTCTATGCCCGTTATGGCGAAGGGCTTTCCGAAAGGGCGATCCTCTTTCCGTCGCGCCGTGCGCGGCTGTTCTTCGTCGACGCCCTGACGGGCATCGCCGGGCGTCCGATGTGGCAGCCCCGGTGGGTGACGGTCGACGATCTGACGACCGAGATTTCGGGACTCCGCACCGGGGACCGCGTGCGGCTGATCACCGAACTCTACAAAATCTATTCGGAATACCACGCCGAGCCGTTCGACAAGTTCTATTTCTGGGGCGACATGCTCCTGACGGATTTCGACACCATCGACAAATACCGGATCGACGCCGCGATGCTGTTCCGCAACATCTCGGAGATCAAGGAGATCGAGGCCGACATTTCGTACCTTACTCCCGCGCAGCTGCAAATCCTGCGTTTCTGGTCGACGCTCGCCGACGAAACCGATCTCTCGGAGGAGAAGCGCCGCTTCCTGGCGATCTGGAAGACCCTGGGGCCGGTTTACGCCCGCTTCCGCGAACGGCTCTCCGAGCTGGGCATCGCCTACAACGGCATGGTCCAGCGGGCCGCCGCCGACCGCATCCGCGGCGAGGGGTATGCCTTTCCCGAGGCGCGGCAATATGTCGTGGCGGGATTCAACGCCCTGTCGGAGTGCGAGAAACAGCTATTCCGCTTCCTCTCGACGGCTGCCGAGACCGATTTCTACTGGGATTACGACTCCTATTATAAAGACCGCCCCGAGCAGGAGGCCGGAATGTTCGTGCGCGAGAACGTCGTGCAGTTCCCGCCGCGCGGGGACGTGTCGCACGACAACATGGAGCGTCCGAAGGAGCTGACCGCCGTGGCCGCCGTGTCGAACGCCGTGCAGTGCAAGCATGCCGCCGCGATCCTGCGGGAACTGGCCGCACGGGGGCCGCTGGACAAGCGCACCGCCGTGGTGCTGACCGATGAAAACCTGCTCCTGCCGCTGCTCTACGCCCTGCCGCCCGAGATCGGGAAGGTCAACGTCACAATGGGCTATCCGCTGCGGGCCAGCCTGGCCTACACCTTCGTCGAACGCCTCGTGGAGTTGCAGGCTCACCGCCGCACGAAGGGCGCAGGATGCACGTTCTACCATGCCGACGCCGTGGGCATTCTCGCGCACCCCTACGTCGCGGACAGCGATGCCCGCGAGACCCGCGCCATGCAGGACGAGATCGTGCGCGAACGGCGCATTTCGGTCGACGCCGCATGGCTGGGACGCAACGACCTGCTGCGGATGATCTTTTCGCCCGCCGCCGCGTGGCGCGAGCTGTCCGACTGGCTGCTGCGGGTCGTCGCCGCCGTGGCCAGGACGCCCTACGAGGGCGACGACCGGCGTCAGCGCGTGGAGTTTCTGGCCGTGATTTCGGAGGAGATTTCCAAACTCCGCAATTCGCTGGACGAGTGCGACATCGAGTTGACGACGGAGGTTTACACCTCGCTGCTGCGCCGCCATTTGCAGACCGTGCGCATCCCCTACGAGGGCGAGCCGCTCGAAGGGGTGCAGGTCATGGGCATCCTCGAAACCCGCAACCTCGATTTCGAAAACGTCGTCCTGCTCTCGATGAACGACGACAACTTCCCGGGCAACCACATGGCGCAGGCGTCGTTCGTGCCCTATAACCTGCGGGCGGCCTACGGACTGCCCACGCCCGAGCACCACGAGGGGGTTTACGCCTACTATTTCTACCGCCTCGTGCAGCGCGCCCGGCGGGTGTGGATGCTCTACTGCTCGCACGCCGACGACAAATCGACGGGCGAACCGAGCCGCTACATCTACCAGCTCGACTACGAGAGCGGATTTCCCGTCCGGAAGGTCGAGGTGGGTGTGGATGTCAACCTCGCCGAGACCGATCCGATCGAGGTGGCCAAGGACGAGGGGATCATGCAGCGTCTCGGACGCTTCACCGACCCCGAATCGAAGGCCACGCTCTCGCCGACGGCTTTCTTCCGCTATGTGGCCTGTCCCCTGCGGTTCTATTTTCACTCCGTGGCGCGTCTCCAGGCCGACGACGAGATCGCCGAGGAGGTCGACGCCCCGATGTTCGGCACGATCCTTCACGCCGCGGTGCAGAAACTCTATGCCCGGATCGTGGGCGAGGCGCACCCCGGCGAGACCCTGCGGGCGATGATCCGCACGGGTGAGATCGCCGCGGCGGTCGAGGCGGCGATCAACGAGAATTATTTGCAGGACCCCGCGGCCACGACCGACGACTATACGGGCAACCTGCTGCTGGTCAAAGACATCGTTACACGCTATCTGCGGGGCGGGGTGATGCCCTACGATGCGGCGCACGACGGCTTCACGGTCACGGGGCTGGAGCGGGAAGTGGCATACGGATTCGATTTCACGGCGGCGGGCCGCCCCCTTTGCATGAAATTCGCGGGCATCGCCGACCGCATCGACGCGCTGGACGACGGAACGCTGCGTGTGGTGGACTACAAGACCGGGGCGCCGCACCTGGAGTTTGCCGGGGTGGAGAGCCTTTTCCGCGGCGAGGGCAAACAGCGGCTTTCGAACATCCTCCAGACCTTGCTCTACGCCATGATGCTCTACCGCACGCGGGGCGTCGACGCCGAACCCGCGCTCTACTACGTGCGGGCGATGAACCGTCCCGACTATCTGCCGACGCTCGACGACCGGGAAACGGGCGTCCGCGGCGGACGTTACACGCTTTATGCCGAACGGTTCGAGGAGTTGGTGCGCCAAACGCTGGCGGAACTCTACGATCCCTCGGTGCCCTTCCGCCAGTGCGAAGATGCCGACACCTGCAAGTTCTGCGATTTCAACGTGATTTGCAAGAGGTAGTTTTTGCAGCCTGCGGCCGCGGGATTTCATGTACTTTTTTCCGCAAAAAGTACCAAAAACTCCCCGACGGATGCCTTTGCCTGCGACGAACCGGCTAACGCTGGCTCCGGGCGACTATTCGCGGGGGCGCACGCGCCCCGTCCCCTCCGCTTGCGCTTTTAGCCGGTCCGTCGCTTAACGGCCCCGGCATCGAGTCGGGATCGGATTGTCTCCAAGATTTAAGTCTACAATTTCACCACGAAATAGGACGCTCCGCTGCGGCGTGCCGCCTCGATGCCGATTGCGGAATCCTCGAAGATCAGCGTCTCGCGCGGCGTGCAGCCTTCGCGGCGCATGGCCTCCAGAAAACAGTCCGGAGCGGGTTTCGGACGCTCCACGTCGGCGCCCGAGAGAATGCCGTCGACACGGCCCAGCGGCGCTGCGGGGTCCGTTCCGCCGGAGTGGAAGCCCGTTTCGGAGACCCCGCCCTCTGCCGTGGGGCCGCCGATTCCCAGGTGGCGCATCACGTTGTCGATGTTGGCCCGGCTGCCCGTCGAGACCACCCACACGCGGCCGCCGCCGGCGCGGAACTGCCGGCAGAACGTCCACAGGGGTTCGTTGAGCCGCACGGTGTCGAAAAACGTGGGATAGAGGGCGATCTTGCGCAGCTGCAGCCGCTCGCGTTCGGCGGGGTCGGCGATTCCGAACTGCGTCAGAAACTCGTTGCACCGCATCCCGAAATAACGGGCCGCATACTCCTTCTCGGAGAGTTCATAGCCCGCCTCGCCGAGGGCCGCGACGTAGGAGAGCGTGTTGGCCCGCCGGGTGTCGGCCAGCGTGCCGTCGAAATCGAGCAGAAGAAGGCGGATTTCAGAATTTTCCATTTTTCGGTTTGCTATTCGGTCGAAGGCGTGTATCGGCTATGACTCGTTCCAAAGGCTCGTTGCCGCCTGAATCCCGGCTTTTGGCCGGGTCAGTCGAACGACTGCATGCCGGTCTGGGCGATGCGCATCAGGCGTTGGTACTCGGTGGGGGTCAGCTCCATGAAGAAATAGTGGATCGGGTCGACGCGCATGCCGTCGAGCCGCACTTCGTAGTGGAGGTGGGGGGCCAGCGAAAGGCCCGTGTCGCCCGAGAGGGCGATGATGTCGCCCCGCCGCACGGTCTGGCCCTTGCGGACGTTGATCTTCGAGAGGTGGCTGTACGAGGTTTCGTAGCCGTTGCCGTGGTCGATCACCACGGTCTGGCCCTGCGTCGAGTTGCGCTGCGCCGCGTCGCGCACCACGCCGTCGGCCGTGGCGAAGACGCGCGAACCCTCGGGGATGGTGTAATCCACGCCCTGATGCGATTGCAGCGTCTTGTAGAAGGGGTGGATGCGCATGCCGTAGGAGGCTGTGAGCAGCGTCAGCTGCTTGTTGATCACGGGCTGGATCGAGGGGATATTGTCGCACCTGCGGCCCGCCGTGTCGATGCGCGCCTGCAGTTCGAGGTACGAGGCGTTGAGCGTTTCGAGCTGTCGTTCCATCTCGCTCACCCTCTCGCGCAGTTCGCGTTTGAGCTGACGCGTCGAGCGGCCCACGATCTTTTCGTAGGTCGAACTCTGCCGCTGTTCGTGCTCCTGTCTCTTATACACATCTCCG
>CEAX01001716.1_pt1 | contig 13626 bp, 9 predicted proteins | sample 554721 | NCBI WGS metagenome assembly CEAX01 (sample SAMEA3182098, study PRJEB8094) | gut metagenome | biome: human; feature: gut; material: Stool; isolation source: human stools | place: Canada | collected 2012-05-30 | reverse complement strand
GGCTTGCACACTTTGGCGAACACATGGATGGCCGGCACCACGGCACGCGCGATCTGCTCGTTGCGTTGCATGGCGATACGCTTCGGCACCAACTCCGAAATCACGATCGAACAGTACGAAATGATCAACGTCAGCACAATGGTGGTCAGGGGAGCGGCCACACTCGTCGGCACGCCCCAACTTTCAACGATCGGCACAATATAAGGCGAAATCGACGATTCGCCGAACGATGCGGAAAGGAAACCGCTCAACGTCACGCCGATCTGTACGGTCGACAGAAACGTGTTCGGATCTCGCGCGATCTGTGCGACGCGCTTTCCGCGGGCATCCTCCTGTTCCATCTGGTCGATCTGCGATCCACGCAGGCTGACCAACGCCAGTTCGGTGCCGGCGAACACCGATCCGAGCAACAGAAAAACGAAAATCAGGAGAATGTTCAAACCTAGAGACATGGTTCCACTCTATCGGGGCGGTATGTCAAAGTGTCTGTATCTCCTGATTTTCTTGGATTTTCTCAATTATTCTTAGATTGCTTAGCTTCGGATTGTTCTTTTTTGGATCTCTGTTTTGCAAATCTCCGTTTTCCGAATTGTAATCCGTTTCAGAAGCTAAGAACCTCGACTTTGCCGGAGTCCAGCTGGTACCTTGCGCCGACGATCATGAGTTTGTCGGATGCCAGCGCCTGCTGGATCGCTTCGGATTGTTCCACCAAGAGTTCGATGGTGCGCGCGATGTGCACGCGTTCGAAATCCTCGCTGGATTCCAATTCCGACTCGTGCGCCTGCCAGATTGAGAAACCGACGGTGCGCATCATGAGCGAATCCGAAGCGCAGATGCGTTCGTCGATGTCGGCAATGCTGTCGGCGGCCATCAGCGAATCCTCGGCATCGGCGGTCAGTTCGTGCAGTAACGCCTCGTAATCCTTGGAAGCTTGCTTGATCGCACCGCAATTCTGGTGGCCGAGCACCACCAGCAAACGTACGCCGAGCACGGTCACCGCGTATTCCAGGGACGCAAGCACGGCTTCGTCGATGATTTGACCGGCCGTGCGAACCGTGAACAGGTCGCCAAGACCGGAATCGAAAATAATATCCGGGCTTACCCGCGCGTCGGAGCAGCTCAGTACGGCCGCTTCCGGTGCGTGTGTGTCCACAAGTGCTGCGCGTGCTTCGGCGCCACGATTCGGATGTTCCGGTTTGCCTTCCGCAAACCTGCGATTGCCTGCCAGCATGCGGCTCCATGCGCCGCTTGCCGTACCTTCGACCTCGTTCTGGTCTACAAACAGTTCGTCTGCCATTGACTCCACCCTTCATTGTTCAGGCTAGCCAACATCATACGTTTTGGTCTGACCGTTCGCTGGGAAATAGAGCGATATCTCGCTTATGTATGGCAGATTTCGTGTTCTGTCCGGTGATATTTCGCTTATGTATGGCAGTCCCAAAGGTGAAAAACCGGAAAAATGTACCCCCGAAGTGGGTTTTTCGCATGATGGTCTGCCATATATAAGCGAGAAGGCTCATGACAAGGCTCCGATTCTGCCATATATAAGGCAGATATAGGTATGAAAAAGGGTCCCCGATCGGCAGTGCGAACGGGGACCCTGAAAGAAACTGGCTACAATCAGCCGGTGTTCTGCAGGCCTGCTGCGACACCCGACACGGTGCACAGGATCAGGTAGGTGTTACTGCAGTCTGCAGAAGATGAAAAGAATAAGAGCTAAAACAAGAAAGGCGGCACCGCTTATTCTCATTAAGGATGTGTATAGATTGCTCGGATCTCCTTTTTGAGTCCAGAGGAAATTGCTTATTTTCCAGAGTTGCCTTGGAAAAATAAGCATACATAATCCTAGCAGGGCAAGTGCTGTGAGATATATGTACTGCACTGTTCTCCTTATTTTAGGTAGTCGGAGATGCAAGGGTATGGTCCTTGTTTATTTATTCCGTTGCTTGAATCTTTGAAGAAATCGATACTCTCAAATGTAATCCCTTTATATTGCTTCACGGTAATTACTTTAAAATGAAGGTTAATTCTGTCTTCTTTCTTGTACTTGTTGGTGATATTTCCATTAAATTTCCATTCAATATATTCGTTGTCTAATAAAAAGAAGAGTGATGTATTGTTTTCATTGGGATTGAATTGAATTTTATCTATGATATCTTCAAAAATAATATCATCTCCTGTATTGTAGTCGCGAAGATAATCGACTGATATACCGCTTTTTTCGTCATAAAATTGATTGTTAAGTTGTTTGATGTCAAGGGTTGGGGCTTTTGTTGTTCTTGGTTGATCTGGGTTGGCGTTGTATCGGAACGTGGTGCCATCGTTAGCCAGGTAGTCGATTAGATTGGTATTTGGGACGTCGATGATCGTTGGAAGACTTCTTCCATTGCCGTAATATTGGCGGTAATAACACTGCCAATTTTTCCCGCTGTCATCTTCGGTGAAACGAGCGTCCCATGTTCCGGTGCCATCGCTGCTTGATCTGGTGTATGAGACATACTGGTTTGTCCCTACTGTTTTATTGATAACCCTTTTGCCTGAGGTTGTGGACAAGGCTAGAACTATATTGGCTCCAAAATCGACGGGGTTAGCTCTATGCGCGTGCATTTCGAAACTGGTCACACGGCTGGAGACTTGAGGGCGCATATAGAATTCGCCCCCATTGGTGCCATTGTTGAAAACAATGGAAGGTGAAACCATATAGGTGGAATATTGATCATTTGAACTTTGCCCATCGAGATTGACTACCCGGTCGATGACGTTATTGGCGACAATCCATCCAACCTGCCACCAATTTACAGCAAAGGCTGGAGTGGTCATAACTGTGCATAGGCAAACTGAGATAATTGTGGAGAATAAAAAAACTCTTCTGGATTTCATAATTTCCTCCATGTGAAAATTTAATCTCAATCGACAATGATTAAGATATTAAGAGTATTCTAATGGAAAATGAGTAGGGGTGCACTCTAGGGTGTGATTTTCTAGTGAAAATAGCAAAGGTTCTCTCTCGTGGAAGTTGCAAACGAGGGCTTCGCTATGTGTCTGTGTTTCAGGAGTCATGCAGTTGTTACTGAATCATGAGTGGATTGAGGATAAGTATGCTAGTGCTGCATGTTAGGCGCTGAACAAAAACCTTCGAGTGCGGCGTCTTCCGTCAACAACACAACTCGTTCAGAAATACACCCAATATGGTCAAACAGTAAGACAGCGCTATGATGCGAACAATCTTCTTCCAAGACAGTTTGTCATGAAGGAAAGCCGTAACCAAAAGGGTTGTCATTGGGGTTATAAGCAGGACGAGGAAGAAATAGAGAAATGTGGACTAGGCTCAATCTGCCGAGAATATAAGTCTGACCGAACCAGTTGTATAAGCCCACGATGGCTGTCGGTGTCGCGGCGTGGGTAAACGCGGACAGGCGCCGGGTTACGTCGGATGATTGGGGGTCTGTCGCTCGGCCTGCGTGCCTGTTTTGTGCGCTGTCGCCGGCCAGGCTAGGGCCGCGCGACGCGAGCGGGGAGGCCCGCGCCGTTTATCGGCACGGAACCTCCCCGCTCGCATCATTCAGGCGGTCAGCCGAAGATCAGCCCGTGTTCTGCAGGCCTGCTGCGACACCGGACACGGTGCACAGGATCAGGTAGGTGTAGTTCTCCTTCTGTCCGTGCGTGAGCTCTTCCTTGTCCACGCGCTTGCGTAGCGAGCCGAGAGCGAGCACCTGGGTGGCGGACAGCGCATCCACGTACGGCGAGCGGATGCGGATGGCCTGGCCGAGCACGTGGCGGTGCTGCAGAGGCCACTTGTCGCCTACGATCTCGAGCACCCACTTGCGGGTGAGCTCCATCTCGTCGAGGACCTTCTTGTTGAGGTCCTCACGGTCTCCGAGAGCAAGGTACATCTTGGCGATGCGCTCGTCAGTCTTGGCCAGCGACATTTCGATGTTGTCGATGAACGTGGAGAACAGAGGCCATTCCTCATACGCTTGACGCAAGGTGTTCAAATCGCCGAACTGCTCGCACGCGGTGCCCAGGCCGTACCATGCAGCCAGATTGATGCGTGCCTGCGCCCAGGAGAAGATCCACGGAATGGTACGCAGATCGTCGAGGGACTTGGCTCCAAGGCCGCGTTTGGCCGGACGGGAGCCGATCGGCAGCAGGCCGATTTCGGTCAGCGGCGTGACGGTGGAGAACCACGGTGCGAATCCGTCGGTGTTCAGCAGGTCGAGGAAGCGGTTATGCGCGGCCTCGTCGAGCTTGCTGGCCATGTCGGCGTACTTGGCGGTCATGTCCGTATTGCGCTTCTCCACGCTCGGAGCGGACTGCAGCAGCGTTGCAGCCGCAACGGACTCGACGTGGCGGATGGCCAGTGCCGGGTTGCCGTAGCGCGCGAAGATGACCTCGCCCTGCTCGGTGAGCTTGAAGCGGCACTTCACGGAGCCGACCGGCTGTGCGAGCACGGCACGGTTAGCCGGGCCTCCGCCGCGGCCGACGGCGCCGCCGCGGCCATGGAACAGGGTCAGATCGATGTCATGCGATTCCGCCCACTTGGCGATGCGTTCCTGTGCGGAATGCAGGGCCAGGGTTGCGGAGGTCGGGCCGGCGTCCTTCGAGGAGTCGGAGTAGCCGAGCATGACTTCCATCTTGCCGCCGGTGGCCTTCAGACGAGCCTGGACCTCCGGAATCTTGATCATTTCCTCGAGTACGTCTACCGAGTTCTGCAGATCCTCAAGCTGTTCAAACAGCGGGATCACGTCGATGGTTGGAACATCCTTGGGATGGGAGAACGCCAGACGGTTCAGCTCGTACACGTCCTTGATGTTTTGGGCGCTCTTGGTGAAGGAGATGATGTAACGACGGGCAGCCTTGATGCCGTTGCGCTTCTGGATGGAACCAAGGGCGCGGAAGGTGTCGAGCACCTCGTGGGTCATCGGCTGCAGTTCGCCACGCTCACCGTGCAGACCATGTTCGCGGATATCCTCCAGCGCTCGGGAATGCACGACGGAGTGCTGGCGGAACTCCATCTCGACCATATGGAAGCCAAAGGTCTCTGCCTGCCAGATGAGGTCCTGCAGCGGGCCGTAGGCGGAACGTTTGGCGTTGGCTTCGGCGAGGGAGCGCTGCACGACCTTCAGGTCGGCGATGTAATCCTCGCAGGAGTGGTACATGAGATCAGCATCGCGGTCGATGGTGGCCTTCAGACGATCGGCCATGACCAGCATGACGGCACGGTGCAGCTCCTTGGTGGAGATCAGTGCGGCCTTGTCGGTCAGGCGCTCGCTCATTTCCTTCTGGTGGTTCCACAGGGACTTGAGCTCGGCACTCGGCGGAGTGGTCTCAGCTTCCATCGTCAGGTTCTTGCCAACGCGGCGGGTCTCGATCTCCAGCGCGCCCAGCACGTGGTCGCTGAACTTGCGGGCCACCTGACGGCTCACCTTGGCGGTGACGTTCGGGTTGCCGTCACGGTCGGAGCCGATCCAGCTTCCCGGGTGGAAGAACGCCGGGCATACCGGCGGCACGAGGCCGGCCTTGTCTCCGAGGACCCAATCGTCGAAACGACGGTAGACCTGTGGAATGGTATAGAACAACGTATTGTCGAAAATATCGAGAATGGTTTCAGATTCCTCAACTGGAGTCGGCTTCTTCAGTGCGATCGGAGAGGTGCGGAACAGCGCGTCAATCTCGTTGAAGAGTCGACGGGAGTTTTCCTTCTTGTCTGAACCGCCAAGCAGCTTGTGCGTTGCGAGCAGCTGGGAGATGCGGCGGATTTTGCCTTCCACGGCTTTGCGGCGGGCTTCAGTCGGATGCGCGGTGAACACCGGATGGAACTCGAGCTTGTCGAGCAGTTCCTTGGCTTTGGCCGGACCCATTTCGTTAATGAGCTGGTGGTAGGCACAGGTCATTTCGTTCACTGGGTCGACGGCTTGGGTGTCATCTACGGCGGCCTCACGGCTGTGCAGCACGGAGACACGGTAGTTCTCCTCGCATAGGTTGGCCAGATGGAAGTAGGTGGTGAAAGCGCGGGCCAGCAGTTGTGCCTCATGCACATCCGTTTTATCGATGATGTCGACGACCTTCTGCAGGTCATCCTGATTCGGATTCGTATCCGTCAGAATGCCGGAGAAGCGTTTGGCGCTAGCGTTCAGTGCGTGTTCGCGCACTTCATCGAACTTGTCCAGCAGCTTTTCATCGAATTCGCCGAGCACCTCGCGAAGAATCTGCAAACACAGATCCATTTCCTCTTTGAGGGAAGCGGGAAGATCACGCTCCTCGGGGCCTTTGGTGCCGGTGCCGGACGAGACGATAGCTGCGTCGGCAGGCGTGATCTGTTCGTTTTCAGTTGTCATCAGACCTCCTTCTCCAAACCATCGGGTTGCCCGGTCTGTCGGTCCTTCGCGGCACCTCCGCGATTGTTTTGGCCGTCTGTTGCGAGCCCACAGCCCTAAGTCTGGTGGGTAAATGCGTACCCATTGTATGCTCGGCAAATCGACAGTTTGGTTACGGAAATACCGGAAATGTCCGCATCGTGGTCCGACGGTGTCCACAAAGTGAAATCGATGGAAATTTCGAAAATCCTCCGACCAGCCCACACGTTAGACCTGAACTTGTGAGCGCACAATACGAACATGAACATGAGACGAATTTCGATAGCGCGGAAAAAAGCGCTTCGGCCGTCAGCAAATTCCATACACACTCCATTCCGCTCGATATGGAAGATATCGAACGGGATTGGGACAAGCCGGTCGCTGAAGCGGGAATCGCAGCAAAAGCCAGCGTGATCGTACGCGTCGGTATGCTCGATCTCGGCGCGGGCACCGGAAGCTTCCGCGTCCGCGAAATGATGCACCGCATCGCCTATCCGCTCGGCGTGCACGTACGCGCCGACGTGAACCTCACCGATATCGAAGCCTCCTGCACCGACGGCAAAGACCGCATCACCGAAGTCGTCGACCTACCAACCACCGGCGTCAATACGGAGCGCATTTGGCTGCTCGAACACTTCGCTGACTGGTTCAACGTGAACCTCGGCAAAGGATCGATGTACCACAGCCAATCCGACGTGTCCGAAGGGCTTATGCAGCATCTCGACAAGCGTGATGCGTCGCAGGTGTCGGCTGACCTGTCGAAGCGTCTTCGCGAACGTCAGAAAGCCGAACAGAATCAGGAGGGATCTGACGATCCCGTGCTCGACGCGCTTGAAATGGTGACGGAACGCGCCGAAGCGACCGATACCATCGCGCAGCCGTTGCACTTGCGTGACATCGAAGCGGCAAGCGAGCAGCATAATCGCGGTGAACGTGAAGCCGAACGTGAAACCAAGCGTGAAACTGCCGGTACGGCCAACGTTACGTCAAGCGAATCGACCACGAAAAAAGCGCGCAAAAATCGCAATCACAAGCCGCCAAAAGGTCAATACGCCGAACATTTCGACCACGTCGGAAAAGAAGCGGACCAATCGCAAGGCATCACCGTTCGCCAAGCCCACGAACGACTCGACATGATCGAACGACGCAAACCCCTGTATTCGCCGGTGTTCGCGGGATTCGCCTCGGCCTGCGCCTGCGCATCCTTCGTGTTCCTGCTTGGTGGCGGTCCCTTCGACATGATCGGCGCGTTCATCGGCGCGGGACTTGGTCACTGGCTGCGCCGCCGCCTGTTCGCCCACCATCTCAACCAGTTCTTCGTGACGTTCGTATGCGTGGCCGTCGCGGCACTCGCCTGCACGGGCACCCTGCGATTGATTGGTATTTTCGAGCCCGTCGCATTGCAGCATGATACGGCTTACATCGGTGCCATGCTGTTTGTGATTCCTGGATTCCCGCTGATTACGGGTGGACTTGATATGGCGAAAATTGATTTTCCGTCAGGTATTCAGCGCGTTGCGTACGTGTTGTGCATTATTTTGATGGCGACGCTCGCAGGCTGGATGGTCGCTTCGATCGTGCATTTGAATCCGGAAGGATTCGAGCCGTTGGGACTCAATCCGGTTGTCAATTGCCTGTTGCGTTTCGTGTTCGCATTCATCGGCGTCTGGGGCTTCTCCACCATGTTCAACTCGCCGCAGCGCATGTGCCTTGTCGCCGCCACCATTGGCGCCATTACTGACACCTTGCGTTTGGAAATCGTTGACATGGGCGTTCCCGCCGAAGCCGGCGCATTCATCGGCGCACTGCTCGCAGGCCTGCTTGCCTCCGCATGGCGTTCTGCGGTTCATCGCAGCTGGCTCGCCCCGCATCTCGGCTACCCGCGCATCTGCCTGACCGTGCCGTCCATCGTGATCATGGTTCCCGGTTTGTACATGTATCAAGCCATGTTCCACCTCGGCCAATTCGACACCTTGAACGCCCTCGACTGGGCTTTCCGCGCGTTCATGGTGATTATCTGTCTGCCGATCGGCCTAGCCATGGCTCGCGTTATCACCGATAAGTCTTGGAGATACGATATTTGATCCGTTTCGGCATTTGGGCGCGTAAATGAGATAAATGCGATTGTCGCAATGTTCGACCGGTACATTGGGACAATCGCATATTTTTTTCAGAAGAGATTCGAAAGAAATTCGTTTCGACAGAGATTTGAAGAAAGAGATTCGAAAGAAATTCGGCTAGCAATCTAAGAAGAGAGAATTCATGGTTACCAAAGATTTTTGGGTGCTGCTGGCGATGGTCATCTATTTTGTGGCCATGCTCACCATCGGCTTCATCTACTCCAAGCGGTCCAATTCCTCCACTCGTCAGTATTTCGCGGGTGGTCGAGGCGTTGGTCCATGGCTGACGGCATTGAGCGCCGAAGCCTCCGATATGAGCGGCTGGCTGCTCATGGGACTGCCGGGCGTCGCCTACTTCACCGGTGCCGCCGACCCGCTGTGGACGGCCCTCGGCCTGGCTCTCGGCACCTACCTCAACTGGAAGCTCGTCGCACGCCGTTTGCGCCGCTACTCCGTGGTGGCAGGTGACGCGATCACCATTCCGGACTTCTTCTCCAAACGATTCCATGACAAACGCAATATCGTCTCCACCATCGCGGCGCTGATCATCCTCGTATTTTTCTGTGTGTATGTCGGTAGCTGCTTCGTGACGGTCGGCAAACTTTTCTCGACCCTGTTCGGCTGGGACTACCACCTGACCATGGTGATCGGCGCTGCCATCGTGTTCGCCTACACCGTGATCGGAGGCTATCTTTCCGTGGTCGTGACCGACTTCATCCAAGGCTTGCTCATGTTCTTCGCGCTGGCAGTGGTGTTCATCGGTTCCGTCGCATCCGTCGGCGGCGTCGACAACACCGTCGCCTTCCTCAAAGGCATTCCAGGCTTCCTTGACGGCACGCAAATGGCCACGCCGATTCTGAACGATGCCGGCGAGCAGATTGTCAAGGCTGGCCAGGCCATGTTCGGCGCGCCTACCGAATACGGCGTGATCACCATGATTTCCATGCTTGCGTGGGGTCTTGGCTATTTCGGCATGCCGCAGGTGCTCGTGCGATTCCTGTCAATCCGCAGTTCCGAAGAGATCAAGAAGTCCCGTATCATCGCCACCACGTGGTGTGTGGTGTCGCTGGCGTGCGGCGTGTGCATCGGTTTGGTCGGCCGTGCGATGATGCCGACGCAGTTCGTCACGCAGTCCGCGGCGGAGAACATTTTCATCGTGGTTTCGCAGGCGCTGCTGCCGAGCTTCATGTGCGGCATCGTGGTGTCGGGCATTTTCGCCGCGTCCATGAGCTCGTCGTCGTCATACCTGATTATCGGCGCTTCCGCGGTCGGTGAGAATATTTTCCGCGGATTGCTCTATCGCAAGGCCACCGATCGTCAGGTGATGATGGTTGCGCGCATCACATTGCTGGTTATGTTCATTTTCGGCATTGTGGTTGCGTTCGATCAGAATTCGTCGATTTTCCAGGTTGTTTCGTATGCATGGGCCGGTTTGGGCGCTTCGTTCGGTCCGCTGATGCTCTGCTCGCTGTATTGGCGTCGTACCAATAAATTCGGTGCGATTGCGGGCATGCTTTCCGGTACTGCGACCGTGCTGATCTGGCATAATTTCATCAAGCCGCTTGGTGGTGTCTTCGCTATTTACGAGCTGCTTCCGGCGTTCATCATCTCGCTGCTGTTCATTGTGGTGGTGTCGCTGCTGACTCCGGCTCCCGATGCTGAAGTGCTGCACGAGTTCGATCATTATCTTGATGATCCCGATGACCGCAAGGTGGATGACGATTTGGTCGCAGCGGAAATCGCTTCCGGCGAAAAGCGCGCGAAAATCTAATCAAACATAATGTGGCACATGCCACTCAGACGCAACAAAGGCCGGATTGTGCAATACGCAATCCGGCCTTTGTCGATGCTGAAACGCTGTTTAAAGCGTGATTATGGTGTTTCTGGAGCTTTAGTAGCGCATGCCCATGGCTTCGCGGACTTGCTCCAAGGTTTCGTTGGCGATGGCGTTGGCCTTCTTGTTGCCTTCGGCGAGCACGTCGCGCACGTAATCCATATCCTTGGCGAGTTCCTCACGGCGGGCACGATGCGGCTCAAGGAAGCCGTTCACCGATTCGATCACATACGCCTTCAGCGCGCCTGCACCGGAATCGCCGATTTCCTCGGCGATTTCTTTCGGATCGCGACCGGTGACCAAACCGGCGGTCGTCAGCAGTGCGGAAACCTGCGGACGTGCGATTGGATCGAACGTGATGCGACGCTCGGAATCGGTCGGACTCTTCTTGATGAGCTTGGCGGTTTCCTGCGCGGTGGCGCCCAACATGATGGAATTGCCGTACGACTTGCTCATCTTGCGGCCATCCAAGCCTGGAATCTCCGGCGCTTCAGACAGAATCGCGGCCGGCTCGGGGAACACCGGATGTTTCTTGGCGTAACGTTCGTTGAAACGACGTGCGATGGTGCGCGTGATCTCGACATGCGGCAGGTTATCCTTGCCGATCGGCACCACATTAGCCTTGCAGAACAGAATGTCGCATGCCTGGTGCACCGGATAAGTCAGCAGCAGACCAGTCAACGCATGGCCGGAAGCTTCCATTTCCGACTTCACCGTAGGATTACGATGCAGCTCGGCCTCAGTCACCAACGACAGGAACGGCAGCATCAGCTGGTTCTCCGCTGGAACGGCGGAATGCGTGAAAATCATGGTCTTTTCCGGATCGATGCCGGCAGCCATGTAGTCAAGCACCAAATTGAGCACATTGTCTTCGATATGCTCGGTCGTGTCACGATCGGTAATCACCTGATAATCGGCGATGATGATATTCGAATTCACGCCGCGATTCTGCATGGCGACGCGCTCACGAATCGAACCAAAATAGTGGCCGAGATGCAGGCGTCCGGTCGGACGGTCGCCGGTAAGCATGGTGAACTTGCCCGGATTCTGTTCGATTGCGGCGAGTGTTGCGTCGGAACGCTTCTTCGCGGCGAGGAAGCTCGCGCTCATTTCATTGCCGACAGCGGTGATTTGCTGCTCCTGGGTTTCGTCCGTCATACGTGTCCTTTTCTTAAGAAAATCAGCGATTTTATCGTAAAAGTCTGAGCCGACAACGAAATATGGCATAACAAGTGGTACTCTCTTGTTTGATGAATTGATAGCACAGTAATCCTCAGGGGGTCAGATGGGCCGCGGACGTCAGAAAGCCAAACAGCAGAAAATAGCCCGAAAGCTCAAGTACCTGACCACCGACACCGATTACGATGAGCTCGCCAAGGAGCTCGGTGCCCAGGAGCCTGGTTCGGGTTCTTTTGATCCTTTCGCCGATATCGAAGCAAAATATTCTCACGATGCGGACGCTGAAGATGAGATTCCTGAAGATGTTCAGGAGTCCGCGCAGGGCGACGCCGAGGATGACCTCGACGAGTATGCGAAGTGGGCCGCGGAGGCGGCGGCGAAGGCCACGAGCGGAGAGTTCCCGGCAGCCAAGTCCGCCGCACCGAAGCCACACAAGCCCATCCCGATGCCGATGCCCAGTGTGCTGAAGCCGAAGAAGCAGGACTGATTGGCATATCAGGTACTTTGTGAAATCGCGATGCGGATATGCCTGCTAGGTGTATCCGCATCGCGATTTTGCTATGCGTCTTTGTGCCTGTGACGTTCTTCTCGCAGCCTGTCACACCAACGGCAGTAGATCGCTTAAATCGTCACGTTCGCCGACGGCGGTGATGCGGCCGGCATCTTTTTCCTCCTGCCAGCTGGTGATGCCGGCGGCGAGCCGCATCCACACGTCCGGTTCCAGTTCGATCACGTCCGGCGGTGTGAGATTATGTGGATCGGATGCCGGTCCGTCGAGAATCTTGATGGCGCCCCACGGTGCGACACGCACTTCCACGCCCTCTCCGGGCGCTTTTTTCTCCAGCAGATGCAGCGAGTAGCGCACTGCCATCGCCCACAGCTGGCGTGGCAATCGTGGAGAGAATTCCAGACGGAAATCGCGTGCCGCGTCGGTATTCGTGGGAATACTGTCGGCGATCATGCGATGAGACGTTTGCAGCCATTGCGCAAATGCGTCATGTCCCTTATGCAGATCTTGTTCTCGAATAACAGCCATACGTGTTATTTTGTCGCTTGCAAGCGACTATGATGGGGTGTTGCAGACAGCGTAGTCACAACTGAATAGGGGTGTGAAGAGAGGAAAAATATTTGCGATTCTTGACAGCGTTCGCAATGTTGTTGTATGTCGTTTGCATGTTGTTCACAACGTTTTGGCAGCCGGTTTGCATCATTTTTTGCAAACGAATGCTGACCTGTAATCGCTTGAAATTTCGTCTTTTTTCTGATTATGTAGTATGCTGTGTATGAGAACGTATGCATGATGTTACTTAGTGTTCATGTAGCCGCTAATGCAAGGACGCTGGAGCAAGGCATAATGTTTCTGGAGAGTAATCCGTCAAAGGGAGTCGACTAATGACTGAAATTACCGCACCGAAGTCCGCGATCACCGCGGAGCAGTTCGCAGATGAGATCCGCGAGCAGCTGAAGTACACCCAGGGCGTCACCGTCGAACAGGCCAAGCCGGCCGACGTGTATGTCGCCGCGTCCGCCGCGGTGCGCCGCCACCTCATGGATTCCTGGTTCAAGACCCAGGCTGACATGGTCAATGGCAACACCAAGGCAGTCGGCTACCTGTCCGCAGAGTTCCTCATGGGTAAGCAGCTGCGCAACGCTCTGCTCAACGCCGGTCTGACCGAGCAGTTCAATGCTGCGGTCAAGGAACTCGGCTTCTCCGTGCAGGACGTCGTCAACGCCGAGCACGAGCCAGGCCTCGGCAACGGTGGTCTCGGCCGTCTGGCCGCCTGCTTCATCGATTCGCTCGCTTCGCTGGGCGTGCCGGCATTCGGTTATGGCATCCAGTACAAGTACGGCATCTTCGAGCAGAAGTTCGACGAAAACGGCAAGCAGATCGAAACCCCGGACTACTGGCTGACCAACGAAGAGCCGTGGGGCCACATCGACTACAACCGCGACCAGAAGGTCTCCTTCGGCGGCGAAGTCGTCGAAGAGAACGGCAAGAAGGTTTGGAAGCCGGCTTGGTCCGTGCGTGCAGTCCCGGTCGACTACATGGTTCCGGGCTATGCTTCCGGCCGTGTGAACACCCTTCGCCTGTGGACCGCCAAGAGCTACGACGAATTCGACCTGCTCACCTTCAACA
>CEAX01017712.1_pt1 | contig 13866 bp, 10 predicted proteins | sample 554721 | NCBI WGS metagenome assembly CEAX01 (sample SAMEA3182098, study PRJEB8094) | gut metagenome | biome: human; feature: gut; material: Stool; isolation source: human stools | place: Canada | collected 2012-05-30 | reverse complement strand
CGCACGAGCGTCTGCTCGGTGGGCGTGGTGGTCGTGCGGGGCGGCGAGGTCGTGGATACGTTTTACAGCCTGATTCGTCCGCGGCCCAATTTTTACAGCCGTTTCACGACGGCCATCCACGGCCTGAGGTACGAGGATACGGCCGATGCGCCCGATTTCGCGGAGGTGTGGCGGCAGGTCGCGCCCCGCATCGAGGGGCTTCCGCTCGTGGCGCACAACTCGCCTTTCGACGAGGGCTGTCTGCGCGCCGTCTTCGAGCTGTACGGCATGCCCTATCCCGGTTACCGTTTCGTCTGCACGTGCCGGGCGGCGCGCCGCGTCTTCGGCCGCAGCCTGCCCGACCACCGGTTGCACACCGTCTCGGCCGCCTGCGGCTTCGACCTTGCGCACCATCATCACGCGCTGGCCGACGCCGAGGCCTGCGCCCGGATCGCGCTGAAGATCCTCTGACCGGAGCGATCATTGCGGAACGACGGGAAAACGACCCCGCCGGACTTGTCCTGCGTTACAGGCCGAGTTCGAGCTGGAAGCGGATTTCCCAGCGGTTGTAGTCCGCTGCGGAACGGCTGCGGTGGTTGTAGGAGGCGTCTGCCTGCACCTTGAGACTGTGTCCGATGATATAGCGGGTCACGGCCACCGAGGTCTGGTTCCAGCGTTCGTATCCGGCGTAGGGGCGGACCTCCGCGTCGGGAAAGAGCGTCGAGTTGCGCAGCGCGACCTCCCATTTGCTGCCGAACAGGTAGCTGGTTTGCACGTTGAGGCCGCAGCCGTCGTAGATGAAGGCGTTGCGGTCCGTATCGAAGAGCGGGTCGCTGCTCGTGCGGCCCATGAAATCGGTGTAGAAGGCGAATCCGCGGTATTTGAGGATGAAATCCACGAAGTAGGAGCCGATGTTCCGCGTGGCGCCGTCGGGCATCAGGGCGCCGCGCTGGCCAGAGAGGCGTGCGGCCTTGTGGTTGTAGGAGTAGGCTCCGGCCAGCAGGATGCGCACCCGCTCCTCGTGGTCGAAATCGCCCTCCAGCAGGTCTCCCTTCGCTCCGAAGCGTCCCAGCGGGTACAGCTCCACGCGCCCCGTGTAGGCCAGGCCGCCGCCCGACGAGGAACCCCAGTTGCGTCCTTCGCCCAGCGTGACGGAGGCTTTGGCCGAGAGGTTGAATCCTTCGCCCCGGAGCGGGTTGTATTCGCCGAAGAGACCGAAGTCGCGGTCGAGGTTGAATTCGCTGTTCACGATGCTGCGATCGACGAACTGAAGGGCGCTCGACGAATTGATGCGCGCGCGGTTGGCCTTGATCTTCGTCTGTCCGAATCCGATGTTCCATGCGGCGTTGGGCACGTAGTAGACGATGGCGTCGCGCACGATGTTCGTCGAACCGTTCGGGAGCGTCTCGGCGTCGTAGCCGGTGAATCCCAACTGCACGGAGTAAACCAGTTTCGGGGAGTAGATGTAGCCGTCGAACCGCAGGCGCAGCCGCTTGACGCGGGCGTCGGTTTTCGTCAGCGTGAAGTCTTCGTCGAACGAGAGCGCCAGAAGATTCTGCATTCTGAAACGCATCGTCAGCTCGAACCAGTCGTTTTTCGGCCGGAACGTGATGCCCCTGCCCACCTCGAGGTTGGGCATGTTGCGGAGCCGTTCGAGCAGCCCGGCGTCCGTCGCGGCGTCCGTGCGGAGCGAATCGGCCGTGCCGAATGCGGTACGCCGCAGCAGGGAGGCTTCCTGAGCCGGGCTTTTCGGCAGGGTGGTTTCCTGCGCCGCGGCGAATGGGGAGGCCGCGAGGAGAAGGAGCGTGGCGAGTCTTTTCATCTTGTTCTGTCTGTCGGTTCGTGTGTCGTTCGGGCCGTGTCCGGATCCGGGCCGGGAACAAAGATACGAAAAAGCCCGGATCGACGCCGCAAGTTCCGAACCGAATCTGAAAGGATTCTGAAATGTGCCTTCCGGGCATCGGATTCGCGCGCTTTGCGCGGGCTGGTCCGGACAATAAATTCCGTTTCGGACCGTTCTATTACAATAAAGACAGTTTATACGGTTTGCGCCGGCAGTCGGACGTGTTCCGCGGCGGTGTGGAACCGGATAGGCCGAATAAAACACATATCGTTATGAGTACAGTAAAATTCAAGGGTTCGCCGGTGAACCTTGCCGGCGAATTCATCCGCGAGGGTGTCGCCGCCCCCGATTTCGAACTGGTCAAGACCGACCTCACACCGCTCCGCCTCTCCGATCTGAAGGGACGCCGCGTGGTGCTCAATATTTTCCCGAGCCTCGATACGGGCGTCTGCGCCGCTTCGGTGCGACGGTTCAACAAACTGGCCGCCTCGCTGCCCGATACGGTCGTCGTGGCCGTGTCGAAGGACCTGCCGTTCGCCCATGCCCGTTTCTGCACGACCGAGGGAATCGAGAACGTCGTTCCGGCGTCGGACTTCCGCGCCTCGGGATTCGACGCGGCCTACGGTGTCGCGATGGCCGACGGTCCGCTGAAGGGGCTGCTGGCGCGCGCCGTGGTGGTGATCGACCGCGAGGGAAAGGTGGTCTATGCGCAACTGGTTCCGGAGATTACCGAGGAGCCCGACTACGACGGAGCGGCGGAGGCCGTCCGGACGCACTGATTCGCGGTCGGAGCCGAGGTCTCCGGGACTGCGGATGTTCCGCGAGGAGAAGCGACGGTCCGGACCGTCGCTTCTCCTTTTTTGCGTCCGGCGGTCTTCGGCGCCGAAAACGGGAAATATTTTTGGAAACGGCGGCAAATTCGTATCTTTGGATTCTCATTATCGGACCTACTATGAAGAAGACCTTACTTGCATTGGCATTGGGAACGTTGTTCCTCGACGCTTCGGCCCAGGAACTGACCGGAGCGGACCTGAAAGAGATCGCCTCCTCCTTCGTGAAGGACGGCCCCACCACGGCGTTGCAGAATGCGCTGACGGCGGAGGCGAACCTGCGGAAGCTGGCCCTGAACCACGACTTGCAGGGGAAGATCGACCACTATTTCAAATACCGGGTCGAGGTGAAGGGCATCACCGACCAGAAACAGTCCGGGCGGTGCTGGATGTTCACCTCGATGAACGTGCTGCGTCCGTCGGTCATGGAGCGGTTCGGCCTTTCGGAGTTCGATTTCTCGCACAACTACAACTACTTCTGGGACATGTTCGAGAAGAGCAATCTCTTCCTCGAGAACGCCGTTGCGACGGCCGACCGGCCGATGACCGACCGCGACGTGGAGTTTTTCTTCAAGACGCCGGTGGGCGACGGCGGCGTGTGGAACCTCTTCTACAACGTGGCCGAAAAGTACGGCGTCGTGCCGCGCGAGGTGATGCCCGAAACGGCCCATTCGAACAATACGACCTACCTAAGGTCGGTGCTCAACGAGCGGTTGCGGGCCGGCGGGTACGAACTGCGCGGTCTGGTAGCCTCCGGAGCGGACCGGGCGAAGATCGCCGCGGCGAAGATCGCCGTGCTGAAGGAGGTTTACCGCGTGCTGGCGCTCTGCCTGGGCGAGCCGCCCGCCGGGTTCGAATGGCGTTACGAGACGCGTGACGGCGAAGTGAAGACGCTGCGCACCACGCCGCTGGAGTTCTACCGCAGCATCGTTCCCGCGGACTATGCCCCCGATTCCTACATTATGATTATGAACGACCCGACGCGCGAATATTACAAGGTGTACGAGATCCGGAACTACCGCAACACCTACGAAGGCGTGAACTGGGTCTATCTGAACCTGCCCAACGAGGCGATCAAGCGTGCCGCGATCGCCTCGATCAAGGCCGGCGAGGCGATGTACGCCTCCTGCGACGTGGCGGACTACGATCCGGTTTCGGGCGTCTGCGATCCCGCGATGTACGACTACGGGTCGATGTTCGGCATCGACCTTGCGATGGACAAGAAGGCGCGCATCCTCACGCGGCAGAGCGGTTCGGCGCACGCCATGGCGCTGATCGCCGTGGATACCGACGACAACGACGTGCCCCTGAAGTGGCAGTTCGAGAACAGTTGGGGCCCCTCGGCCGGGCACGAAGGGTATATGACCTTCACGGACGAGTGGTTCGACGAATACATGTTCCGCATCGTCATCAACCGGAAATACCTCGATGCGAAATCGCTCGAAGCGGCCGGTACGAAGCCCGAGCAGCTTCCCGCGTGGGACTACATGTTCTGATCCGCGGCCGGAGAGTCGTTACGGACCCGCCTTCCCGTCTTCCGGAAGGCGGGTTTTCCGTTCCCGGAGCGTTCCGGCCCCTGCGCTTCTCGGGCGCGACGGCCGGTCCGGGAACGCTTCGCGGGGAGGATGCCGCGTGCGTCGCCGTTCCGCCGTTACGAACCGGAGCGACCGGAAACGAGGCGAAAACGCTCGGTCTGACCGTGGCGGCGGATTGTCCGGATATTCGAGATTCATTCTCAAAACGGAAGGGACCGTTTTCGGTCCCTTCCTCCTGCAATGAGTCGCGTCACTGCCCCTCCTTTGTCAAGGAGGGCTCTTTATCGTTTGCAGGGTGCGGAGAGCTGTCGGACGGAAAACGTCTGCATCCGGCGGAAAGCACGGGAAATTCAATTCGCGGAAAAGCGTCGAGTCCGACGGTACACGGCAGGTATGAATATTTCGGGACCGCAGGTACGTCGGAAAAGAGAAATGATCGCAGAAAAACACTACCGCAGCCGGCGGTGTGCGTAGAGAGAGAAATCCGATATCTATTCATAACTCCGGCATTTATTTTGAGTCGTACGTTTTCAAAATAGGTGCGCGGCACTTTCACAATTAGCAGAGACCGATCAACTAAATGCAATAACCACTTTGGTCAAGGGCCGCGCACTATGTGCACGCACCTCGACTGTTTATCAATGGCTATTACGATATTCAGCGGTCTCTGCTAAGATAAACAGCTTGGACTGCGTATCTTTCGTCTCTCAAAAATAGGAATTTTTAGGCATCGGTACAAATAATTTGCAAGAAAATATTTATATGAAGAGTGACTGTCTGAAATAAGGTCGGATTGCCCTTTGTCCGATAAGGCGTTGGGTTCGCTGGTCCCACGACTGCGGAGGGAATCCGACCATGCTGACTGGGAACCGAACGGAATTTCCGCTGATGGTGATACGCTTCATGATGTGTACACCGCCGTTTGTCCGGGGGAGATCCTCTTCGGGTAGGAGAAAATTTCGAAAGAGCTTTTCAAGACGGCGACATTTTTGGTCTGGTCGATGCTCCCATGACGGAGAACCGGCCTTTCAGGAAATCCCGTTCGGAGTGTTTCAGCAGGTCCTGTGCCGGGTCGGAAACATGGACCCGCCATACGGACGATGAAATGCCGCCGGTACCAATGCGCGATGCGCGGCAGCGGCACAACCTTGCGCAGTCGCAGCCTCGCAGAGGCCGTCCGCAGGCCGATGTTTTCGGCCGCGTCGCGGATACCCGACTGCACATTACGTAAAGCGATCTTCGTGTATTTGCACGCTTGTCTGTTTCCGCACGCTCCTTACCCGTCGCTTGACATGCTTCTCCGGCACGGGCTTCGGCCGGACAACCTGCTTCAAATGTGGTCGGGGACGGACCGTGACAAACCGAACCGATTGTATCGGCGCGCAACCTGCAATTTAGGCCGGGGGCGTATTGCGATAACGAGAACCGACGGTCGTCATGTGCGTTATCGTGGTAAAATCCGTATCACCCTTCACCATCTTTGACGTTTGATTGGCAAGATGGGCGATCGCTTCTTTTTCAACTGAAGTTTTTTCATTGCGGTTGTTTTTGAGTTAGCGTTATCCCTACTCTTTTGAAGATTTTCGGGTTCCTCTTTTTGAATTATTGTATCATGTGCGATGCCGAGGTATTGCGGATGAAAATCAGGTAGTCGAACATGTCGGAAATCTGCGTATTATAGAATATCTCAGGAGTTGCTCCGACTTCTCTGAATTCCAGATTGCCGAGCCATTGCAGGCAGGAGGAGTCCTCTTCGTGCATTTTTTTCAAGTCCAGAATAAACAGCGGTTCGTCCAACTGTCCGAGCACGTATTCGAGTGTGCCGGGATGCGCTTTGGGAAGTTCAAAGGATTGCAGTCCGTTTTTCCAGGCCGTGTACGAACCTTCGTATCCGACGAATCCGAAGGTTCGGTAATCGTCGCCGATACTTTTTTTGAGAAAGCCCCCCATCGAACGATGCAATATATCTACTTGCTTCAAACAATTGATATGCCCATTGTGCGCCCAAACTACGGCTTTAGACCCCGGATTGTTCCGCAATATCCACAACAGATTGTCGGCCATGCCGCGGTCACGCCAGTCGGGATCTTTCTTCTGGCTCAGGAACTGATGCAATAACTCGATATTCTGTAAGGCCCAGGCTCTCTGCATCGGTGGCCGGTTTTTCGCCTCTATCCGTGTCTTCAGTTCTTCGAGGTCGGAGTCTATGTCTTCAGCCAGTTCTCCGTCGATCTGGAACGGACGGGGATAAATGCGATGCAGCTTATCCTTGATTTTTTCCACAAGGTTTTTATCGGACGGATTTTTCTCGAAAATGGGCTGCAACCGGAGTATCGGGCCATTGTAGTTTTGCATGTCCACTCCCGTAAACGTAATTCGGGGTTCGGATGCGTTGAATGCTTTCATCCATTCGATCATGTTCAGCATTTCATGGGTTCTCCACGGCCACATGTATATTCCGATTAACAATCGTATCGGGTTGTCAATACCTCCGACGGTATAGTTGTTCAACTGATAGCATTCGGGCATGTTGGCTTCCAGCGCGAAAATATCGAATCCGCAGTTTTCTGCCAGATAGCGGATGATCCGGTCCTTCATTTTGAACACTTCGCTCGTTCCGTGCGTATTCTCTCCGAGCCCGACCGCCCTGCATTCTCCGACCAGTTGCCGGAGAATGTCGAGGTCCTGCGTGTCCCCGCCGTCCGGTTCGCAGGTCCGCAGCGGATAGACGTATCGGCGCAGCTCTTTTTTCTCCCTGTCGGATAATTCCGTTTTCGGAGCCGGAATCGCTTTGTCTTCGTATCTTACGCCGTCGATTCTGAGTTCGATATTGTCGAACCACGCAGTACCCTTGCCGGTAACGAAGCCGGCAATCAGGACATAAGGGACATCCTTGTCGATCGTCTGCCGGACGGTATGGCGTGTCCACTCGGACATGCCGCGAACCCCTCCGACCGTATCTATCCGCCCGAAAAGATCGGGGTCGTACTTCTCGGGATTATAGGGGAATATGCCATATCCGGCACACACGTTCACGCTGTCCTTCGTCTTGACCCATCCGCTGATTTCGAGTTCTTTACCTGCGACTAATTCGCCCGGCAGAATATTCTGGAACCCGCCCCAGACGGTCATGGTCGGCCCTTCTTGCCATCGGGCATGGAGACTTGCCTCTCCATGCTGTTTCACTTGCTTGTCAAGCGAGAGAACGTACCCTGTAGCCGAAGAATTTCGGAATATCCATTGCGTCGGCACGGAGTCGTTCTTGGCATACTCGAAATCGAGATTATATTCCGTCGAATAAATCGGCGGCCGGGTGCAACCGGCACAGAAAAGCAATACCGACACGAAACTTATCTTCAAATATGATTTGTTCATGACAAGAAAATGTACTTAATACTTGAAATTATAACAAGCCTTTTCGGTTCTAATTATGTTCCTCAATACGACTCTTGGGGAACGAGATCGGACGGTTCGGGTTGCTGTGCGGTGGTTTGACAGGCTGCTTCGCATGATCCCCGGCCGGAAATGGGATTCAGAGTATCCGTACTTTCCTCGACTTTTCCGCCTTTTCCACCTTTAACCATAGCAGATGCGTCATTCCTGAGATTGAGAATGCTCTCTTTTTTTACCTGAAGTTTTTTCATAGGATTGGCAGTTTTCATTCCATAGACGATAATCCGATTTCAAAATAGAGAAATGTTATATGGAATAATCGTGTTAATTATAAATCGTATTTCGGGGTAATGCCTGTGTGACGGGTCGTTTGAAATTATTTGTAAATATATGAAATAAAAACAGGATGTACTGATTGTTTCTTCGCGAAATATGCCTTATATGGACTGCTATGGATTGAGCGGATATCTATTATAGGTATTCCGCATGAATTCTCTGGCCGGTCGCAGACAGGTCTCGTAACGGACGACGGTTCCGGGAGCGGAATTTGCTCCGGATGAGGCCTTGCATCTCTCCATTCCGTCCGATTCCCTATCGCGCCGAATCCATAAGACGTTGGCAGAAATGGCATCGGGATAGAGGTTCGAATCTTTTTCTTCGCGGTTTTTCTCGAGAGCTTTTTCTCTCGTCTGCATTCCATAAGTGGGGAGCAATGAACCGTTTACCTCAGTATCGGCTCGCTGCCCCTTGACCGTCAGGCGCATGAAACGGGGTGTCTTCCTCTTTGTCGAGTTTGTTCCTGCGGATGTAAGACAACAGACTGAAAGTCGTCCTTTCCCGGTTCGTTATTCGGTGCACCGGACAGGCCGATAGCGGCCTGCCTGACCTTGCTCTTTTATGCTCGTGGTTCTTATGTATAAAACCATGCAAATTGTATATTTTCAGGGTTTTACATTGTTATTCGGTGTGACTTGGCGGAGAGAACGAGAAATGAACCTAACTCTCCGAAATATCCTGTAATCAGATACTTGCTATATTTTTTCTCGTGTTAGGTAACGATTTGGATACTGAGCTATGGATTGCTGTCCGAAATCGTCTGTTAAGAACCTGATGACGGTACAAATATATGCTTTAGTAAATAAAAGAATATAATTATTTATTATGTCTTCGTCATTTTATGATTTATAAAAGTGTCTTGGTTTTCAGGTTTTGGTACGTAGTTTCTTCAGTCAGCCTTGCTAACACGGAGGATTGCTGTTCGGCATTAAATTTTTCATATTGTTTTTACTTTGTCAAGTCAGGAGATTCAGCAGTTGTAACTGTTTTACTCCTTTACAGACATACTTCTCCTATTCTTGTGATAAAATGATTATCTTTGTTGAGTGAAAATTGACTTATTACATAATCAAGACAATGAATCTCCCACATCTTTCGCTCAAAGATTGGGAGCACAATATATGTCTACGATTTCGAATGAAGCAAAAAAAGAGAAAGGTCAATTTTTCACGCCGATTGAAATAGCTCGTTTTATGAGCGAGCAACTATCCACTGAGAAAGAGGATATATCAATATTAGATCCGGGTTGTGGCACTTGTGTGTTGTCTTGTGCTTTAATCGAGAGATTGGTGCAACAGCGTACCGTGCGTAGCATTCGGCTGGTCGTATATGAAACGGATTCAGGCGTTGTTGCATATACGAAGCAAGCATTAATTTATTTAGCAGAGACACTAAAGAATCAAGGAGTTGATTTTGAATATATTGTATGCGAAGATGATTTTATTCTGCAAAATTATCAAGCACTGAGTTCTTCTCCATCACTACTTCAGAAGAACGCGGATGAATTCGACTTCATCATATCGAATCCTCCGTATTTCAAACTGCCAAAAGACGATAGCCGAGTCAAGGTTACACAACAAATAGTTGACGGGCAACCGAACATATATTCGTTGTTTATGGCGATCTCTGCCGGTTTGTTGAATAAAAGCGGAGAATTGATTTTCATTATTCCTCGTAGCTTTGCATCCGGTCGGTACTTTCGGCTGTTCAGAGAATATTTTTTAGGGGCAATAAAAATTTCGTTCATTCATTTATTCAATACCCGGAAAGATACGTTTGCAAAGGATAATGTATTACAAGAAACGATTATAGTCAAAGGATTCCGGCGGGACGAAATGACAGATGATCGTAGAATCTGCATTTCATATAGCGAAGGAATAGCGGATTTGAGTGCCTCGCGGCAGAAGGTATACCCGTATGCTGATATAGTTGATACGGCATCGAAAGATAAGATCATTCATTTGCCGGTCAATGCACGCGAAGAGGCCATTATTAGACTGTTTAAGTCATGGAGCGGTAGTCTCAATAAATACAACATCCAAATATCCACAGGGCCGGTCGTGGCGTTTCGCATGGAAGATAGCCTGTGTGATAAACCTGCCGCTTCTGATGTTGCACCGTTATTTTGGTTGCATAATGTCGTAAAAATGCTGGTGGATCACCCTGTTGAATATAAAGGGAAAAAGCAATACATCAAGATTTCGGCACAGACACAACGAGTGCTTATACCTAATCGTAATTATGTCTTTTTAAGAAGATTCAGCGCAAAAGACGATAAAAGCAGATTGATTGCAGCTCCCTACTTTTGCAATAAGACTAATGCCCACTATATCGGTGTGGAAAATAAATTGAATTATATTTATAGACCCAAAGGCCATTTGGATCGAACCGAAGTCATTGGAATATCCGCTCTATTGGATAGCGATTTATTTGATGTCTATTTCAGAACATTCAACGGCAATGTGAATGTGAGTGCTACCGAGTTGCGAAGTATGCCTTTGCCGGACTTGGGAATAATCAAATCTATCGGCGAAAAACTGATATTAAAAAACAATTTCTCTGTAGAGAATGTAAACGAAATTGTAAATAACTATTTTCAAATAAGCTGATATGGGCAAAATCAAGGAAGCACAAATTATATTGAAGGCATTGGGATTGCCAGATGCTCAACAAAACGAAATGTCTGCTTTGACTCTTCTTGCCTTATGTAATATGACCGAGAAGAAAAACTGGAGCGAAGCAACTCATGAAAGTATGGGGGTAAGTAGAGGTATCATGTCGTTTGTAAACGAGTATTACAAGCAAGATCAGCCATACGCTCCCAATACGAGAGAGACATTTCGCAGACAGGTTTTGCACCAATTCATGCAGGCCGGAGTGGTGTATTATAATCCGGACATTCCTGATCTGCCTGTCAATAGTCCGCGAGCTCATTATGCGATTAGTACCGAGGCGTTGGAGGTAATCCGAGCATATGGACAAAAAGAGTGGAACGACAAACTGTCGGCTTTCATAAAGTTGTTGGGTAAATTGAAAGACAGGTATGACAAAGAGCGTGATTTAGCGAAAATACCTGTTATTATTGAAGGTGAAGAATATAAGTTGTCGGCGGGAAAACATAATCTCGTTCAGGCAGCAGTCATAGAGGAATTTGCCCCTCGATTTGCTCCCGGAGCAAAAGTATTATATATCGGAGATACAGAGAATAAAGATTTATATGTAGACAAGATCGCGTTGGAAAAAATCGGCATTCCTATTACAGAGCATAGTAAGCTTCCTGATATCATTATCTATGATGAACGTAAGGAATGGTTGTTCTTGATAGAAGTGGTTACATCTCACGGTCCTGTATCGCCCAAGCGAATGCTTGAATTAGAGGATTTTTTGAAGGAGTCTAAAGTCGGCAAAATATATGTTACTGCATTCCCGGATCGAGTGGAATTCAGAAAACATATTGCGGATATCGCATGGGAAACTGAGGTTTGGATTGCTGATAATCCGGATCATATGATACATTTCAATGGAGACCGATTTATCGGTCCTCGTTAGTATTATTTGCTTTATTATTAGCCTTAAGAACTTTATATGTGTCTTGGACAGCCATTTATCATGGCTGTCCGTTGTTTATACGGAGGATTGTTTGTAGATGAAATTAGATATTCAGTCGCTTTTTATTATGCGGTTATTGATTTCGACTAGAAGTATAATGGTCCAGTAGAAGTCATAAAAGCATTAGGGCTAACGGAAGGGACGATAGTAACTAGGGGGCAGTGCGTTTGAGAAGAACGGGAAGGTCGTTCGGATGATTCCTTTCCACGAGTATCTGGTAGAATCGTAATCTTTGAACTTATTTCACGATAATAACGGAGCTCTTTAATATTGGTTTCTTTTGTTGATGGACCCCGTACGAGAAAGGTATTCGAGAGTAGTCTGTAAAATAAATCAGCATAATGTGAATTATTCTGCGCAATAATGCTTCTCTTTGCACAGATTCGTTAATGTTACTGTATGAAACGGGCATTGCTGCCGAGCCAGCGGAAGACGCTTACGGCTCTGGGCGAAAATATAAAGCTGGCACGCCTGCGCAGGGAGTTATCCTCGGAGCAGGTGGCCGAGCGGGCCGGAATATCCCGTAACACCCTGACGAAGATCGAGCGGGGCGAGGAAGGAGTGGCGATGAGTTATTATTTCCGGGTACTGGCTATCCTCGGCCTGGAGAAAGATTTGCTGCTTGTCGCCAAAGACGACGAGCTGGGGCGTGCCCTTCGGGATGCCAAATTCGTGGTCGGGGAAAGGGTTTCCAAGAAACGGTAAATTATGGTAATGCAGCGTGATATATATGTATATATGGACTGGCCCGAGGATGCGGAGCCGGTCTGTATGGGTGTGCTTCACAGTAAAACGATCTGGGGCAAAGAGGCCTTTCTTTATGAGAACGATCCCGCATGGCTGGCCCATCCCCGTTTCCGGGCGCTGGATCCCGACCTGTCGGCATTTACCGGGAAACAATGCCAACCTTCGGATAAGAGCAATTTCGGATTATTCATCGACTCCGACCGGACTGTTGGTAATGTACGCTTATGTGCAGGCGGGAAGCCATCAATGCCCGGTTGCAGGACCGAAAATCGCGAACGAAACGGATTACCTGATGGGCGTGTACGACGGAAACCTTTAGGGATGGGCAAGCGCTTCAAGTTCTCGAAAGAGGGGGACTTCACGGACAACGACCGGTTGCTGTCCACGCCACCCTGGACGTCTATCCGGGAACTGGAACATGCCAGCCTGCAAATAGAGCGGGAAGATACTGCCACCCCGGAGCATATGCGATGGATCGATATGCTCGTAGCACCCGGTTCGTCATTGGGCGGGGCAAGGCCGAAAGCCAACATAGTGGATGAGAACGGACGCTTATGGATCGTCAAGTTCCCGAATGCCGGGTACGGCGGTTCGGCAGTTGACACCACAGTTTTATGACCGAGCGTTTCAACCGGACCGATACGGGCCGGCGGATACACTTTGCCTCGGTCATGACATTGCTCGGTTATACGGACGGTGCAAACCATACGGAGGGAGCCAGCTACCTCGAACTGGTCGAATGGATCATTGGCAACTGCGACGATACAGGGCGGAACCTGGAACAGCTTTGGCGCAGGATCGTGTTTAATATCGCCGTTTCGAACTGCGATGACCGTCTGCGGAATCACGGCTTCCTGCTTACGCCGCAGGGTTGGCGATTATCACCGGCCTATGAGATGAACCCTGACGAGTACGGACGGGACTGAAGCTCAACATCTCGGAGAATGATAATTCACTGGATTTCGATCTGGCTATGGGTATCACGCCGTATTTCGGGCTGGAGTCCGCCCGTGCGGAATCGATACTCGCAGAGGTTAAACATACTGTTTCAGGTTGGAGAAAACTTGCTACGAAATACGGTATTCCCAAGTCCGAGCAAGATGCTATGGAGAGGGCGTTTAGGTATTGACAGTTAAACGGGATTCATTTACTCAGGACCACTCCACGTATAACATAGCCCGTACAATATAATGGCTATTAATTTAATGGCTGTTAAAATAAGTTGTACACTAAAAATGTTTGCATCTGGGATTCCATATCTGCTAGCCACGGTTTACGGCCACAGGTTCCTATTCATTAACCTCCTACCATGAGGTCCCTTCTGTTGTAAGAGATTTCATACGAGAAATCGAAAATATCAGGAGATCGAAAGCTGGTATAGTAAAGTATGTAATTGGAAAATTAGATATCAAAATTTTGTTGTTCCTTATCTTTGAATACTTTTGTCCGCCGGGCGTGAACGGAAGACAAGGCATCGTATTTCTGTTTCAGAGCAAACAATGCCCCCCCCCTATTCTGTACTGCATCCCTGAGATTTACATAGAATTTCATAATTTCCGCTAATTCCCCGCTATATGTATGATGGGATAACACC
>CEAX01031706.1_pt1 | contig 14002 bp, 5 predicted proteins | sample 554721 | NCBI WGS metagenome assembly CEAX01 (sample SAMEA3182098, study PRJEB8094) | gut metagenome | biome: human; feature: gut; material: Stool; isolation source: human stools | place: Canada | collected 2012-05-30 | reverse complement strand
ATCTTGGTGAACGATAAGCCGGTGAAAAGTAATTACCGGGTGAAACCTTTGGATGTGGTTTCTATCGTGATGGATCGCCCACGCCGGGAACTGGAGATTATCCCCGAAGATATCCCTTTGAATATAGTATATGAGGACGATGATTTGCTGGTGGTGAATAAGCCGGCAGGCTTGGTCGTACATCCCGGCCACGGTAATTATACTGGTACATTGGTGAATGCCTTGGCTTATTATTTGAAGGATGATCCCTATTATGATCCTTCCGATCCTCGTTTAGGCTTGGTACACCGTATCGATAAGGATACGTCGGGCTTATTGGTGGTGGCTAAACGCCCGGAGGCCAAGAGTAACCTGAGCCTGCAGTTCTTCAACAAGACAACCAAACGTAAATACCGTGCCTTGGTATGGGGCATCGTTCAAGAGGATGAGGGGCGTATCGAGGGAAATATCGGTCGTGACCCTCGTGACCGTATGCAAATGACCGTCTTCCCGGAAGGCGATCAAGGCAAGACCGCCGTCACCCATTACACCGTGTTGGAACGCTTGGGCTACGTGAGCTTGGTGGAGTGCCGTCTGGAGACGGGGCGCACGCACCAGATCCGTGTACATATGAAATATATCGGTCATACGCTTTTCAACGATGAGCGGTATGGCGGACATGATATCTTGAAAGGAACAACTTTTACTAAATATAAACAGTTCGTGCAAAACTGTTTCGCTATTTGTCCACGTCAGGCCTTGCATGCTAAGACGTTGGGGTTCGTTCATCCTACTACGGGAGAGGAGATGTTTTTCGATTCTGAGATTCCTTCCGATATGCAGCAGCTGATCGACAGATGGCGTGTATACGCGAACACTAAAGAATTGTAAAAATGAAAAAGAACATCGCTATCGTAGCAGGGGGAGATTCCTCCGAGATCGTTATTTCATTAAAAAGTGCGGACGGAATCTACTCTTTTATTGATAAAGACAAATATAATTTATATATTGCCATCGTTAAGAGGGATGAGTGGGCGGTTATACTTCCTAGCGGGGAACATACACCAATTGATAAGAATGATTTTAGCTTCAAGGAGAATGGCGTGACGAGGCATTTTGACTTCGCTTATATAACGATACATGGTACTCCGGGCGAGGACGGACGTTTGCAAGGATATTTCGATATGATCGGTATGCCTTACTCGTCTTGCGGGATGCTGGTGAGCGCTTTGACATTCAATAAATACGTATGTAATCATTACTTGAAAGACTTTGGTGTAAAAATTGCCGCGTCCATTCATTTATTCAAGGGAGAGACTATTACGGACGAAGAAGTCGTGACTCGTTTGGGTTTGCCTATTTTCGTGAAACCAAACGATGGGGGTAGTAGTTTTGGCGTGACGAAGGTGAAAGAGGTTTCCGCTATCCAGCCCGCTATCGCTAAGGCGTTTAGGGAAGGACGTGAGGTGATTCTCGAGCGCTTTATCGATGGAACGGAAGTGACATGCGGTTGCTATAAGGTGGAGGGTAAAGAGGTTGTCTTCCCTTTGACCGAGGTGGTTACGGATAACGAATTCTTCGATTTCGACGCGAAGTATAACGGACAGGTGGACGAGATCACTCCGGCCCGTATCTCCGCCGAGTTGACGGAGTTGATACAGCGCGAGACATCAAGGATCTACGATATATTGGGCGCCAAAGGACTGATTCGTGTGGATTATATTATTCCGGCAGACGGGGAGCCTGTCTTACTGGAAATAAACACGACACCGGGAATGACGGCTACCAGCTTTATCCCACAGCAAGTACGTGCGGCGGGATTGGATATAAAGGATGTCATGACAGACATTATTGAAGACGAACTCAAAAACAGAAAAACAAAATGAATAGATATGGATACAGAAACAGTTTCCCCTAATTTCGACGACATCCGTCCGCTGAACAACAGTGAGGTGAAGGACGCGATTGAAAAATTGGTCGCCAATGAGGATTTCGAGCGGGCTTTACGTTACATAAAGCCGAATTTGAATTGGGAGGAATTCTCAGTTGCCATGCGTGCTTGCAAGACGAAGGAGGAGTTTAAATCTACTCTGGCCTATGACGCTGTAATGACGGTGGCGAAAAATACTACTTTCTCGCTTACTATCTCAGGGCGTAGCCGTCTGCCGAAAGATAAGGCGGCCTGTACGTTTATCTCGAACCATAGGGATATCGTATTGGATGCCTCCTTCTTGAACGTCATGTTATATGATGTGGGGTATGGTATGACGCAGGTCGCTATCGGCGACAATCTTTTAATCCGTCCGTGGATCGAGACGTTGGTGCGCTTGAATAACAGCTTTATCGTGAAGCGTGGCGTTTCTGTTCGTCAGATGTTGGAGGTCAGCAAAACGCTTTCCGCCTATATCCATCATGCGATCAAGAATGTGAACGAGTCTGTATGGATCGCCCAGCGTGAGGGACGTGCTAAGGACTCGGACGATCGTACGCAGGGTAGCGTATTGAAGATGTTGAGTATCGGCGGTGATAAGGATAATCTGTTGTTGAATTTGATGGACTTGAATATCGTACCGGTCGCTATCTCCTACGAGTTTGATCCTTGCGATTTCTTGAAGGCGAAAGAATTCCAGATGAAGCGGGATGATCCGGATTACGTGAAATGTCAGCGGGATGATTTGTTGAGCATGGAAACGGGTATCCTGAATAATAAGGGTCGTGTCCACTTCACGATCACTTCCCCGATCAATGATTCCTTGGCTAAACTGGACAAGGATATGGAGAAGAATGAGCTGGTAAGCGCTATCGCGTCCGTTATCGACCGGGAGATCTATAAGAACTATCGTTTCTATCCTTGTAATTACGTAGCTTATGATTGGCTGAACGGTACTCGCCGTTTCCACGAGCATTACGGACCGAAGGATAAGAAGCAGTTCGAGGAGTATATACAAGGACAGTTGGACAAGATCGTCCTTCCGAATAAGGATGAGGCGTTCTTACGTAAGAAACTATTGGAGATGTACTCCAATCCGTTGAAGAACTATTTGACAACTTTATAAGTTCCAATTGATTTTGATAGAGAGGTGTTGTAAAAGAGCGGAAGAAGCCTTTTACAACACCTTTTTGGTTAACCGACGTATCTACGTTCATAAATACCTGCATGAATGTATGTTTCTTAACATACGCTTTCGGTGACATATTGTAATCCCCTATTTCGTATCTTTGGCATATACGGTAAGAAACGCTTACAGTATGCTAATCATTTAAATCAGTAGCAGTATGAAACCGGAAGATTACATCACCCGTGAGGAGAAGTATGGTGCCCACAACTATCATCCCCTGCCGGTCGTTCTCAGAAGAGGCGAAGGCGTGTTCGTGTGGGACGTGGAAGGAAAACGTTATTTTGATTTCTTGTCCGGATATTCGGCGTTAAGCCAAGGACATTGCCATCCTAAGATCGTAAAGGCCCTGATGGAGCAAGCGGAGAGGCTTACGCTCGTGTCTCGTGCCTTTCATGCTGATATACTTGGTGAATACATGGAATTTACTTGCAAATTCTTCGGCTATGACAAACTTCTGCCGATGAATACGGGAGCCGAGGCGGTAGAGACGGCCTTGAAGCTTTGCCGTCGGTGGGGATATCGTCGGAAAGGGGTTGCCCCGGAACGTGCGAAGATCGTGGTTTGTAGCGAGAATTTCCATGGACGTACGATTACGATTATTTCCATGAGTACGGACCCTAGCTCATACGCCGATTTCGGTCCTTATACACCCGGGTTTATAAAGATACCCTATAATAATGTGGATGCGTTGGCCGAGGCCCTGAAAGATCCTGATGCAGTAGGCTTCTTGGTGGAACCGATCCAAGGTGAGGCTGGGGTAGTGGTGCCCGACGATGGTTATCTGCGGGCTTGCTATGATCTTTGTCATCAAAAGAATGTGTTGTTTATCGCGGACGAGATACAGACGGGTATCGGCCGTACCGGTAAGTTATTGGCTTGCGATTACGAGGGGATTCGTCCGGACATCTTGATCTTGGGAAAGGCGTTGTCCGGTGGGGTCAGTCCGGTCTCGGCGGTATTGGCGGACGATGAGATCATGCTTACGATCGCTCCGGGAGAGCACGGTTCTACGTATGGTGGAAATCCGTTGGCGGCGAAAGTCGCTATCGCAGCCTTGGAGGTGGTACGTGACGAGCATTTGTCGGAGAATGCGTTTAAGATGGGTGAGCTGTTCCGTGGTGAGATGGAGCGGATTAATAATCCTATGATAAAGAAAGTACGGGGTAAGGGCTTGCTGAACGCTGTCGTGACGGAACCTAAAGATGGGAAGACGGCATGGGACATCTGTTTGGCGTTGAAGGAAAACGGTTTGATAGCCAAGCCTACCCACGATCATATCATCCGCTTCACGCCTCCTTTGGTGATTACGGAGGAGCAAATGATGGAAGCGATTGGCATTATACGAGATACGTTCGCTAAATTCTAGTGTATGAAGATAAATGTAATAGGTGTTCCCTTGAATCTGGGATGTGACCGGGCTGGCGTAGAGCGTGCCCCGAACCACCTTCGGGAACGGGGATTGATGGGGGTGATCCGGAAGAACGGGCATAAAGCCTTTGACTTGGGTAATTTGTATGTACCCCCTGTTAGCGAGGCGGATAAGTTCGTACGGGGTAACAGCATGAAATATCTGGATGCGATCGTGGAGGTAAATACGAATCTGGCGGAGTTGGTTTATGATACATTGCGTGGAGGAGCGTTCCCCTTGGTGATTGGCGGGGATCATTCGCTGGGTTTAGGTAGCGCCTCGGGCGTGGGTAAATGTTATGATGATTTCGGTATTATCTGGCTGGACGCTCATGGGGATATCAATACCAGCGAGACTTCTCCCAGTGGTAATATCCACGGGATGCCTTTGAGTGCGTTGATGGGGATGGGAAGCGAGGAACTGGTGAATATCTACGCTCCCGGGAATAAGGTGAATCCGCAGAACGTATTCTTGGTCGGGACCCGCAGTCTGGATGAGGGCGAGTGGGATTTGATCGAGCGGGAGAAGCTGAGTGTCTATACGATGGAGACGATCCATCTGAAAGGCATCGGCTTCGTAGCTGAGGATATCAAGCGGAAATTGAAGGAACGGAAGATCCGCAACGTGCATTTCAGCATAGACGTGGATAGCATAGACCCCCGTTTCGCTCCGGGCACGGGAACCCGTGTGTGTGAGGGACTGATGCCGGATGAGTTTAATAACTTCGTGGATCATATGTTGTCTACGAATCTGGTTAAGTCGATGGATTTGGTAGAGCTGAATCCGGAGCTGGACGTGAACGAGCAGACCACAAACCTTTGTCTGCAGATCATCGATTATATTACCGCCCGTCTATAAGGAATCTAAATTCCATGGTTTATGATAAGAGTGTGAAAAGGAAGTCCCCTTGTTCCGGTTAAGACCGGATACGAGGGGACTTGAAAATACGATATGTCTATTGGTTTATTTCATTCTTCGGATATTGGCGTAATTGAAGCTATCGCTCAAGAAATCGTCCTCGCTGAATTTATAGCCTTGCGGTCCCCAGTTGCCCATAGCGAGCATGGCGATCATCTTCATCGGGTTGAAACCGCTCATATCGCCGCCGGCGGCCGCTAGAGGAACGGACTCCATCAGCTTGCGCATGGAATGTGGATAATTCTCGTTGATCACCATGTTGCGGTATAAGGCAAGGATTCCATCTCCTTGCTCCTTACGGTTCCAAGTCAGTATATATGTACCGTCGTTGGCTTCCGCCTTCGCTTGGAGATCGGGCAGTTTGGCGGAGTTGGCGTCCGCTATGATAAAGGTTACGAAACCTTCCTTGTCCACTTTAGGCATTTCTTTGTCGTAAATAGAGGCATACGAGTAGGTCTCGGCTGACCCGAGGCATATGGACCAGTATCGTACATCGGCGGTGGCGTATTCGCTTACGCTTTTAGGAGCCGTAGGAGGGATGAAACGGAAAGTTGCTACCTCCCCTTCGTTCAGTTTGATGCGGGCGAATAGGTATTCTGCCGGGCTGTTCGGGTACATTAGGCTCAGCGGGGCACGCATGAACGGGAGTTGCGGCAGGTCGGCGGAGAAATCCATCGGCGGCAAGTTCAACGATTCGTGGATGTTGCAGACCTCACGCTTCGGGAAATCTACTTCCTCACCTGTAGTCACGTTGAAAGCTTGGATAGCAGGCATGTCCACGCCGCCATACTCATCGCCGCTATATTGTTTCGCCAAGTAAAGACGCATGAAAATGGAGACCATATTGACATCCTCCGGGAACTCACATACGTTCTTCATCGAGGCACGTGCGCTGGCGGGGGTGTTAGCGGGAATGATGTAAATCGTATAGCCATTTGCTCCGTAGTCATCTGTTTCCTTTACATAAGGGTTGATGGAGCTGTCGTCGGGTTGGATATTTACGTCTTCAATGCTGGATACGTCTATTTGGGTCTCGTCGTTATAAACCGTGAAGTTGAAGAAGCGTGACTTCGGGAACTTTCCAGTCAAACGAAGGCCGATGTTTGGATTATCTTTGTAAGAATAGGTGTATTCCCAATAATCGGCATAGATATCAGGAAAGGCCAGTAGGGTTTGATTGTCGCCTCGAAGCGTCTTGCCCCATTGTTCCTTGGGTTCCGGGTTGTTGATTTGAGGGGTATTCTCATCATCGTCGTCGCAAGCGGTGAACATACCCACAGTAAGGGCTACCAACATTAAGTAAAAAATCTTCTTCATGATTCTGTTCGTTAATTAATCTGTTTGTTATTAAAATGAGAGCGCAAAAGTATCTCATTTCCAATTAGGGTTGACCTATTGAAAATGAAATACCTTGGATAAGACCACAGAATCCTAGGAATGGAACAGCTAGAAGGGGTATCCGATAGCGAAGTGGTAACCCATGCCGTCCTTGAATTTCGGGATATTGTAATAGCCTTTCTTTCCGGTATCGTAAGGGAGATGCAGACCGATACCCACGTCGAAACGGATGACGATAAAGGTGAGGTCGTAACGCAGGCCGAAGCCGGTTCCCAAGGCTAGATCCTTGAGGAAGCTACCCCATTTCAGTTGTCCGCCGGGACGATCCGGATCGTTCCGGATCAGCCAGATGTTACCGCTGTCGAGGAAAGTGGCCCCATGCAGGTCGCCAAGGATCGGGAAGCGGTATTCGAGGTTGGCCTCGAATTTAAGATCACCCGTACGGTCGATGTAAGCGTATTTATTGTTATCGCTGTTTTGATAGTAGCGTCCGGGACCGATGCTGCGGATCGTAAAAGCACGGATGCTATTCGCTCCGCCGATGTAGAATTGCTCGTTATAAGGGGAGGTACGGGCGTTGCCGTAGCTATAAATAGCGCCGGCCATTAATCGGCCTACGAGATATTGCTTATGCCCGAGGGCGTAATTATAACGTATCTCGGCGGTTCCCTTGATGAATTGGGCGAAGGGGTTGCCGAGTAATTCCTTATCCTCTTTATTGAATTTCTTCCCGGCTAACGCATAAATCCCATCCAAGACAAGGCCCGCTTGGGTAACGGATGCCTGCCACCAAAGATGGTTCCGGCGACTGGTAATCGGGGAATCATCATAGGTATAGGTATAGTTCATGGCCGGGATGAATTGATTTTGCAAACTCTTTTTTAGAGCCTTATTCACGTTGGTAATGCTGTCGAACTCGTGCGTGGTATGCTGGAGCAAGTTGAACGTCAGCTTGAAAGGGGTGATGGAATGATGAGACGTGGCAGTAGGCTGGAACTCATACGAGGCGTCACCACCGAATGCCAGCAACTTGAAGAAACGGGCCCGGTTCATCTGGTCCGCATAGAGGCGGAAGGTGGTGCTGGCCGGGAAATTCATGTCCCGTTTGCTGAATGTAGGGAACAATACCCGTGGGAAAGTCAGCGTGGTAGTCAAGCCTAACTCATAACTGTTGATCTTGGAGTTGCTACCATCCAGCTTGTTGCCGGTCTGCCATTCGTAAGAGCCGCGGAGTTTCACGCCGAAGGTCTCGCCCCCTCCGAAGACATTCCGTTTGGTCACGCTGAAAATGGCGCCCGGACCCACTTGGTCGTTGCTCTTGGCGGTAACGTTCAACTCGAGCTCGCCGTCCAATGGAAGATCGTAGACCGTATTGATCCGCAGATCCAGCGTATCTTGACGGCGCATGGTATCACGGGGGGAATATTGCAACTCGGCATAACGGAAGATACCCAAGCGGGACAGGGCGGTTTGCGTCCGTTCCTGCGCCCGCTGGTTGTAAAGTTCCCCCGGCTTGAAATATAAACGGTTGTAAATGACCGAGGGGCGAACCCTTAGCTTGCCCTCATAATGGATCGTAAGGTCCTTATAGCGGATCGAGTCCGTGGGAGTCTCATTCTGGTAACCGTTTAGCCAGACGGATATATCCCCGAGCTTCCAAGGGCGGAGGGCCGAGGGGGGCAGGCTTTCCTTCGGGGCCACCCGTAAGGCCACTTTCCCGGGGTTCAACAAGGTATCCGCTTGATAGGTGATGAAATCGGGACGGAAATAGTAATAGCCGTTGTTACGGAGCAAGGACGAGATGCGTTCCCGCTCGGCTTGCAACTGGACGACATTGAAATTCTCTCCTTTGTGGAGGATACGATCGCCGATCGTGGCATCGATCAATGAGTCGGCACGGTGACGGATATGGACGTATTGGATGCTGTCTAGCGTATACGGATCGTTCATGGTGACGCTATATTCCAGCTTCGCCTTCCGGGGATTCTTGGGATCGGGTACGACCTCGAAAGAGGTCTCTCCATTGAAATAACCGTATTCGTTCAATAGGTTCCGGGCTACCTTGACACGGACTTCCGGGTTCACGGTGGTGATCAGCACCGGTTTCGACGCCAGCTTGTTGAAGATCCACTTGCCGACCTTCCCTTTCTTGTTCACGAAAGCGTTGTAGACCCACAGGCCGAAGGGGAAGGGCACCCGGATCGAGGAGCTTCCCAGCAAGGCGTTGTTGGGGGGATAGGCTAGGGCGGCCTCGACCTCTTCCAAGGCGGCTTCGCCGGGTTTGGTCTTATCCTCGTTCTTCACCTCTATTTTCTTGATACCGGTATATAGGACCGCTCCCTCGGGAAGGTTCTTCGTGGTGGAGCAAGAGGTGAGTAAGAAGGCCAGCAGCCCGAGTAGCGCCAGCGACGATAGGATCGCTCTTTGGGTAGACACCCCCCCTCGCCCTGGGGAAGTATCCTTCCCTGCTTTGGGAAGGCATGTTTCCCTGCTCTGGGAAGGCATGTTTCCCTGCTCTAGGAGGGCATCCTTCCTAAAATATATTAAAACATTTTTCATATTCATTCCTTTTCTGTTTCCTCTTTCACTGGTTTCACTTTCGTTTTCTTGAAGTTGAATAGCTCCCTGAGATGCATCATTTTCTTGCGGAGCACGATACCGGCTCCGGTCTCCGTGATCTCGCCTTCCAGCAGGCTCTCGTAGTTCTTGTCGTGGAAAAGTTTGACGTAACGGGAGCCACTGCTGTCTAACCGATATTCTACGGATACGTTATCGATGAACGGCTGCGCCTGTCCATTGTTAATGTTCTCGCCGGTAGAGATACGGCCGCCTAGAACCACACGGATACGGTCATTATAGAATCGCTTGGCGAAGCGGAAGGAGTAGTCGGTACGGGTACCACCTCCGGCGTCGCCATTATCGTCGTACGTCTCCATGCCGAAGCTGATATCCACGGATTTCAAGGCACTTCCGGCGATGTTGTTGATCTCGCTTTGCAAGAAGCTGGTCAAGGCGTCTCCCATATTTACGTTCACCTTGCCGCCACCACCGCCTCCGCCGAGGTACATACCGGTCACGAGCATGCTGACAGCCAGCTTCGCCCGTTCCTCCGGGCCTTTTGAGGTCAGTTCCTCCTGCATCGCCATGTCTTCCGGGGCGGTGAGGGTAAATTGCAACCCTAGGTTCTCCAGTTGTTGGGTCAGTTCGATGCCTACGTCGAAATTCACCAAGCGGGGCGATGATTGCCCGGTTAGGGTGACGGACGTACGGACTCGCTCGGTAGCCGTAAGGTTCAAGGTCGGGTCCATGGGGTTGCCCGTCCATTGCACGTAGCTACCCTCTTGTACGTTGAACTCCTTCAATGGGATCACCGGGATGGAGTACTTGATGGTTCCCCCGGATAGCGTGTAGCGTCCGTTCAAGAACATATCGCCTTGCGGGGTATACTGGAAGGAAAGATCGCCGCCACCCTCCAGATTGATATGGTTGGACTGGTCGGGACTTAAATCCACGTTCGCTTGTACGGCGGGATCGATGTGGATCGTCATCAGCATGTCCATGCCTCCCATCGGCAACGGGGGTTTACGAGGCATGCGCCGGCGTAAGGTATCCGTGAAAGAGGTGAAGGTTACCATGTCCGACATACGGTCTTGCACGGTCAGCGGGGAGTCTTTCAGCACGTAGGTGATATTCGTCCCGCCCAATAATTGCAAGTCGCCTCGCATGGTCAAGGCATCCAACGGCCCGCGTACGGTAGAATTCAGGTTGACGAACAGCTTTCCGTAGACAAGGCTTTCTTCGTTTTTCTTAACGTTCAGCAGTTGCAAGTTATTCGCCGTTAGTTTAAGATTGGCGGTCATGCGGGATAAATTGTTGAAATCCACTTCTCCGTTGATGATAAACGGATTCTTGTTGTATGCGTAAATACCATATTGGTTGAACAAGATCCGGTTGTTCTTTATTTCTATCTTTTTATCGTCGAAACGGAAGGTAGAACCTGCGGCGCCTACATAAACGGAGGCGGTATCGAGAATCAGATATCCCTCGGCCATGGGTTTATCGCTTTGTCCGCTGATAGCGAGCGTACCATCGAGGTCTCCGCCCATTTTCGCCATATCATCCGGAATGAACGGGTTGGCGATATCCAAGGGGAAGTGCATGAACTCGACAGTACCGCTGATATGGTCGGTCTCGCCCATCTGGTATAAGGCGGTAATGGCACTCACCTCTTTCCGGTCCCGGAAAAGGTGCATATCCACTTGATGGTTCCCCTGCTCTAAAGGTAGATAGACTGCGTTGAACATGAGTTCGCCGACCCGCTCGTTCTCATAATACAGATCATCAATGTTCATATCCGCCACGACCATGAAGGCCGAGTCGGAAGGAGCGTACTGGAAATCGGCGTTCAATATACCTTTCATCGGCGGGATATAGCTGAATGCGTTGGAGATAATCCCAAGGTCGATCTGGTTCAACTCGGCGTGGACTTCCTCCATCTCGTCACTTTCCGCTTGGGAGTGTATCCACAAGGCGGCGTTATTATCTCCGCTGAGTCGCAGGTTCGCCTCGATATCCTTCATGCTGCGTACCACGACGTAATTATCCGGGTTCAGCTTGAAAGGGCGGAACGCTATGATCGGGTCATCGGGGAAGAGATGGAACTTGACCCCGTTCTGTATCTTATCGGCCCGGATTCCGAGCAACAAGCCGGTCTCGCCTTTCCCGTCCTTGAAATAAAGGCGGGCGTCGCCGAAGTCATAACGTATTTGCCCGTCCAGCCCGGCGCTGAAAGGTTGTTGCTGCCTGTATTTATTCTTGATCACTTGGGCGCTATAGAGTAATCCGAGCGAATCTTGGTGCATCTCTGCCCGGATGGTATCGATCTGCATCGTATCCCGTGCCAGATCGTAAATGGAGGCATCCATGCGTATACCCGTTTCCGGTGAGGTATAGGCGTTCATGGCGATGCTCTTGAAATCTACGTAATAGGTTTGGAGATAGTTGTAGATCGGATTGTCCTGTCCTGCCCGTACCTCAAGGTACATATCGGGGAGGAGCGGGCGAAGGATCTCCAGATTGACAGTCGAGTCCCGTTCCAATTGGAGGGTGATATCGTTCGATACCTTAGTCAACTTATCCGTGATGTGGTGTATGCAATCATTACCCGTGAGGATGATCCCTAAATCCCCGGCGTGGAAAGACACACGGGTGGTATCGATATCCGTCCGGGCATGCAAGGTCAGCGTTTTCGGCTTGAAACTTTGTTTTGGGGTGACGACCTCCCAGTTTCCTAACGTAACGTCGATCGTGTTATCTTCATCCAGATTACTTTCTACCTCTGCGAAGAGCTGGAAAGAGGTGGCGAAGGGATTTGCCATTAAGTGCATACCCTGTAAATCCATGTTCTCTACATCCGCTATCAACATCGCTTTCACCTCGTGCTTGTGGAGGGTCGCGTTTAAGGAGACATCCATTTTCGCCAACGGGTATTTGCTAAGCAAGTCCACTTTCAGTAAGTTCTTTTCCAGAGAGCCATCGATGGATACGTCTGATACCGATGAGGCGCCATAGCGTATATCCGATATCTTACCGTCCAGTTTGGCCCATGTACGTTCAGAGAAAGGGTCTGTGCCCCGGCCTTCTGCTTTAACAGAGGCGGTCAGCCAAAATAGAGAGTCTTTAGGCATGAAATGAGTAGGTTCCAGACTGTCTATCCGTAAATTAGCCTCATAAGCCAGTTTTACCGGATTATAGCGGGCGGTCAGACCTACTTTGCCTTTATCTTGGGTAAGAACAAGCTCGGTGCGGTATTCTTGATTTGCGACTGTAGCTTCCCCCTTCAACTGAATTCCTGCCGGAATGGCAAATTGATCCCGTTGGGAGGCGGGAAGCATCGCCAGCAAAAAGTCCAGATTACCGGATCGAGCGTTTAACTGAATCTCACCGGTTCGCCGGATGCTATCCGTCACGGACTCCATGCTACCCGTGACGTTCATCTGAAACGCTCCCGGCAGCATGATATCGCCTTGTGTGATACGTATACTGGAGAGGTTGCCTTCTACGCCAGCCGTAATAGCGAGAGGCTTGTCCGGGGAGGCTTTCTTGAAATCCTCCGGAAGAGAACCTGCCGCTATCAATAAATCCTCTTTCCCTAACGAGGCGTTTAACAGGGCTTTCATGCTACCTTGCGGATGATCCTCGAGGGAACTCCAAGGGATAGTCGCTGTCAATCTCACTTCGGAATTTGGTGTCTGGAGAAGTAGCTCCGGTACGTCTATCTGTTCATGGTCACTCCGGACATTTCCTGCTAATGCCGAAACCTTGAGGCCGGAACGTTCTTCCACGAAGAATTCCTTGATGTGGGCGTTTATTTCTTTTCCTTGATATAAGATGGAATCGATAGAAGTGTTCAGGTTCGTTAAACTGATATGGGAGAAATCGAGTCCTTGCTCGGGTGCCGCGTAATTCCCGTCATAAGCGAATGTAGAATTCGTTATGTCAAAGTTTCTCGCCTTATATTGTTCCGCTCCAAGATCTACGAGGCCGTTATTTAGCCCGGCTTTATTAACGAAAGCCGTAAGGCGTAAGGAATCCGAGGGCATTTGTAGGGCGAAGGCTACCCGGTCCAAACTAATTTTATCCAGCTTGAGTACCCAGTTCAGAGGTGTGGAAGTCGTGTCTTCTTTCGAGGTTGAATCATTTAATAGAAGGGTAATGGCGGTATCGGATAAATCTACGGTATTAAATGTAGCTTTCTCCTCGGACAGGTCTATACGATCGGCGTGCAGGTAAAGCTTTCCCAAGAATCCTTTGATTTCCATACCTTCAATCATAGTCCCGGTGTTAACCTTTACGTTCCGGAGGTCGATCGCCTCTACCAATACTTGCTTCCGCAAAAGAGGAAGGGCACGAACCCGTACCGTCAAGCTCTGTAAACTCAACAAGGTATCGGCGGGAGGATTTACGACCTCGACACCCTTAACCGTAAGGTCTAACGGGAAAGATAGCCTAATCTGCTCGATCCCGATTTGCATACCAGTCACTTTTCCTGCGTATTCGGTCGCTTTCCGTACCGCGAAGTTTTGGAAAGGAGGTATATATAGTAATATAGAGAGTAACAATACCAATGCGATCGGTATTAGGCATATCACTCCTATCCGTTTAATCCATACTCTCATGTTGATACGTTTCTCTTTTTCTTATTTGTTTATTTGCCTGTTTTTATGACGATCGCTCCGTT
>CEAX01002614.1_pt1 | contig 14100 bp, 11 predicted proteins | sample 554721 | NCBI WGS metagenome assembly CEAX01 (sample SAMEA3182098, study PRJEB8094) | gut metagenome | biome: human; feature: gut; material: Stool; isolation source: human stools | place: Canada | collected 2012-05-30 | reverse complement strand
CGGCACAGCACATCTCATCCTGTCCGTTCTGTTCCCAGCCGAATGTCTTTCCGCTGCCGTACGCTCCGGCATCAATCACAACCCCGGCAATCCGGTGATATTCTTCCTGGCGCCATCGGCGAACCTCGGCAGGATCACGGAGGTTGACTGCCAGCCACACCGGCAGCTTCGTCTGCGCTGCGATCCGCTCCGCCTCTGCGGCATCCACGCCATGCACCTGCAGCAGATCAAATCCTGCCCGCCCGATGTCCTCGATCAACGCTCTCTCCGGCGCGACCGTCACGGCTGCTTTTCTTATACCTTTATTTAATTTTTCAAATAGTTGTCTTGCTTTCTGCACTGTGACATAACGTTTACTTTTCTCGTACAGCACGAATCCGGCGTAATCCACACCTGTCTCATTGAGCGCTGCTATCTCATCCTCTCCTGTGATGCCGCAGATCTTGATCTTCGTCAATGTCCATCCTCCCTACCGCTGCTTCCAGCGCGCTGCCACCTCTCCCGGGTGCTCCGCCTCCATAAAGGCTCTCCCGATCAGAAATGCATTCACACCGCATGCTTTTAAGAACTCCACATCCTCATCCGATACAATGCCGCTTTCCGCCACCAGAAGCTTCTCCTGCGGCACCATGCGGCTTAATTGCTCCGTTGTTTGCAGGTCAATGGAAAAATCCTTCAGATTGCGGTTATTGACGCCGATGATCTTTGCATCCAGCTTTAACGCCCGCTCCATCTCCGCCTCGTCGTGTACCTCGACTAACGCATCCAGCCCCAGCTCCCCGGCAAGCTGGTAGAATTCATGCATCTGCACATCGTCTAAGATTGACGCAATGAGAAGCACCGCGTCTGCACCGATTGCACGTGCCTCATAGAACTGGTACGGGTCAATCATGAAATCCTTGCGCAGGATCGGAAGATCGGTCATCTGCCGGATCTGTTCTAAGTACGCCGTGCTTCCGTCAAAGTGATCCTCCTCCGTCAGGCAGGAGATCGCATCCACAGAAGCATTGTATTCCTCAACTCTATCTAATAAGTTAATCTTGCTTTTAATTTTACCGAGACTTGGGGACGCCTTTTTGAACTCTCCGATGATGGAAATGACATCTCCCTCAAGTGCTCCCTTAAAATCATGATGGCTGCTCTCATACGCCTCCGCCAGCTTTCGCATCTCCTGCTCCGGTATCCGTCTCTTATGTTCCGGCAGTCTTCTTTTTTTATCGCTCACAATCTGATCCAGTATCATACGCTGCTCCTCCCTTAAATGACACCCGACAGGAAATTCTCGATCATCCGCTTTCCGTGTTCCGTGTAGATGGACTCGGGGTGGAACTGGAGACCGACCACCGGATACTCTTTGTGCCGCATCGCCATAATCTCGCCGTCCGCGGTCTGCGCGGTGACTTTCAGGCACTCCGGCAGATCGTCTCTTAGCACCGCCAGGGAATGATACCTTGCCACCTTAACCGGCGTGTCGATCCCGGTAAAAACACCGTCCAGGCAGTGTGTGACTTCGGACTGTTTTCCATGGAATAACGTCTTCGCATAACTCACGGTTCCTCCGAACGCCTCACCGATGCACTGATGTCCGAGACAGATGCCAAGAATCGGTATTTTATTGTAGAAATGTTTTACGACATCCATGCAGATTCCCGCCTCTTTTGGGCTTTTAGGTCCCGGTGAAAGCACAATGCGCTCCGGCTGCATATCTTCTATCTCCCCGATCGTAATGGCATCGTTGCGTACCACCCGGATGTCCGGCGTGAAGGTTCCGATATATTGATAGAGGTTATAGGTAAAGGAATCATAGTTGTCAATCAAAAGAATCATAAGTTTTCCTCCTCCAGAAGTGTTCTTGCAAGCGCCATCACTTTGTTGCAGCATTCCTGATATTCTTTTCCCGGCACGGAGTCCGCGACGATTCCCGCGCCCGCCTGCAGATAGACCTCTCTGCCCTTCTTGATCATCGTGCGGATCGTGATGCAGAAATCCATATCACCGGAAAAATCGACATAACCGGTCGCACCGCCATAGAGCCCGCGCCGCACCTTCTCCAGTTCCTCAATGATCTCCATCGCCCGGATCTTGGGTGCACCGCTTAACGTTCCAGCCGGAAGGAAGGATGCCAGCAGATCAAACGGATGATAGCTGCCCTTTTTCCTTCCCTCCACCATGGATACGATGTGCATGACATGGGAATAATTCCGCACATTCATAAAATCTGTGACCTTGACTGTTCCGAATTCCGAGATGCGCCCCATATCGTTTCGCGCCAGATCCACCAGCATCACATGCTCGGCACGCTCTTTCTCATCTGCCAGAAGTTCTCTGCGCAGCGCTTCATCCTCCTCCGCTGTCTTTCCTCTCGGTCTGGTTCCTGCGATCGGGCAGGTAAACACACGCTTGCCCTGCTGTTTTACTAACATCTCCGGCGAACTTCCGATCACCTCAAAATTACCGAACTGGAAGTAATAAAGATACGGCGACGGATTCAACTCGCGAAGCTCCTTATAGAGAGAAAAACCGTCACGTCCGGTCTCCACCGTCCATCGCTGGGAGAGCACCGTCTGAAAGATATGTCCTTCTCTGATATAGTGTCTGATCTTCTCCACCTTCGCGCTGTACGTCTCTGGCGTATCCGACTTTTTGCGGATGACGCCGTCCCTTTTTCCGCCCTCCGGCTGCTCCGCCTCCTCACTCCCGTGCCCGGTGTCCGCTTCGCATCTGCTGTCACATCCGCCCTCTGTCCGCTCCGGATGCATGGCGCGCCGGATCAGCTCTTCCGCCGTCACGCCGGCACGCTTTCTTCCTTCCTCCGTCTCCTCCTCTAAGACAACCGCGGTCAGCGTCTCCGCCACATAGTCCATCACGATAAACGCTTTCATCAACATCAGCTGAATCGTCTCAATCCCGATCTCATCCGGATTCTTCTCCGGCAGTTTTTCCGAGTAGCGGATAAAATCGTAGCCGACATTGCCCACCAGTCCGCCAGAAAAATTCAGTTCATCATTCTCCTTATGAATCTCAAATTCATCATAATATTCTTTTAACAGCGCTAACGGATTGCCCCTGCGCACCTCGCGCTCCCCGCTCTTTTTGTGATGACAAGCGACTCCCCCTCCGAGGAGATCAGTTCCTCCGGTTCCCCCAAAAACGTATACCGGTCATAGTTCTTGTCATAGCTCTCGAGCAGAAATCCCTTTCTGCTTCCGACCAGATTCTCGTACATCGCCGTCGGCGTCTCGTTCACAATGCTGACTGTTTTCTTGTAGACCTTATAGATGCGCTTCATAAATCCTCCTCTTTCTTCTTTTAATTCATAGAAAATGCGTCCCATCAAGAAAGAATCCTGACCGGAGGGCTTTTTAATTCATTGGACGTAATTTCCCATGAATTAAAAAAAATCCCTGACCCGGTAAACCGGATCAGGGACGAATATCTCGTGGTGCCACCCTTCTTCTCTTATCATGCCTGGTTTTTTCTGTCCTCTTTGTAACCGTCCTCCCTGGATGTTTCTGACAGAAGATACAAAAAGCGGATACCTCCAAACTGGAAATATCCGCCACCAATCATGTATAGACTCTCAGATACAGATGTTCTCTATATCGTACCCCTGTAACGTGAGGACACGGCTTCCGCTACTCGGCTGCTGTTATCCGCCTTTCACTTTGCTCTCGCAAATCCATTCCATCCATACTATCCTGCCTGCTCCCACCGCCCCAGGCTCTCTGTGAAGAATCGTACAGTGTACTCCTTTTGCTCAACGATTTCTCATTTATTTGTCAGTAGTTTATCGCACTAATGTGGCAATGTCAAGAAGTTTTTTATTTTCCCGTCACCTTTTTTCTATCAATATGATATACTTTAAGCATTGATCCTGTTACAGGAAATGGAGGAGCTCTCAGATGAACAATGATGTATTTGAAACAATGCCCGTACCGAAAGCCTATTTCAAGATGGCTCTGCCTGTGGTGTTCGGCATGGTCATCAGCCTTGTATACAATATGGTCGACACATGGTTTATTGCAAAGACCCAGAACACCAGCCTCGTCGCCGGCGTCTCTCTCTGCGCCCCGGTGTTCAGTCTCATGATTGCATTCGGTGATATTTTCGGGCTTGGCGGAAGTTCCGCCATCTCAAGACTTTTCGGGAAAAAAGATTATGACACCGCGCGGCGGATCAGTGCTTTCTGCCTTCTCGGCTCCATCTTCTTCGGCATTGCTGTTGCCGTTCTGATGCTGCTTTTTCAGACACCCATTCTGCATCTTCTGGGTGCCAGGGACGATACCATCGCCTATGCCGGCGCCTATTACCGCTTTCTGGTTCTCGGCTGCCCTGCCATTATCTTTAATATTGTCCCGGGGAATCTGCTCCGCACAGAAGGTCTGGCAAATGATGCCATGATTGGTTCCGTCATCGGCGCTGTGTTTAATATTTTTTTAGATCCCATTTTCATCTTCTCTCTGCATATGGGTGCCGGCGGTGCCGCACTTGCCACCATCCTGAGCAATCTGCTTGCCGACTGCTATCTCGTGTGGGTTGTATTCAAAAAGGCAGGGCATCTGTCGATGTCCTGCCGCGAAATGCATATTTCATCCGGTCATGTCCGTGACATTCTGCTGATCGGAATTCCGGCTTCCATCACGAACCTGATGCAGAGCTTTGCGGTACTCCTCACCAACCGTTTTCTGTTACCTTACGGTTCTGATAAAGTTGCCGCTCTTGGCATTGCCTTAAAAGTCAACATGATCACCATGCTGATTCTGGTCGGGTTCGCCTTCGGCGCGCAGCCGCTCCTCGGCTACTGCTACGGTGCAGACAACCGCGAACGCCTGAAACAGTTTCTGCATTTTGATCTGCTCGTGCAGCTTCTCATTGCGCTCGTTTTCACAGCCGCCGCCTGTATTTTTGCTCCGCCCATCATCCGCATCTTCATGCAGGATGACGTCATCGTGGTCTCCGGCGCCCTGATGCTCCGTTGTCTCATGATTACCGCCCCTGTGATCGGCATGATCTTAGTCTTCACCACACTATTCCAGGCAGCCGGCATGGCGCTTCCCGCTTTTCTGATGTCCATCAGCCGCCAGGGCGTGCTGCTCGTGTTGTGTATGCTGCTCTTTTCTTCCCTGTTCGGCTACATGGGAATTCTGCTCGCGCAGGCAGTCTCCGATGTTCTCACCGGAATTCTGGGCTTCCTTCTGCTGCGCAGATCAAAAATACTGCTCTGATGCGCCGTGCGTCACACCGGCTGTGCGCTGCGGTAAACCTGCTCAAACGTATCTCTTGCGGTATTATGCTTCCCGATGTCAACAACCACCGCACCGATGGACATGGAAAACTTTACGTGATCCGGGAGCAGGGCAATCTTCTCCTTGTACAGCGCCGCAACTTTCTTTGCGTACTTCTGAATCTCTGCTTCCTTGATCGGCACCCGTTGCCCGTGTCCGCGCAGAATCTCATCGAATTCCATATAGCGCGCACAGCATCCAGCTCTTCCGTGGTAAACAACAGATACATGGAGAACACCGAAAATGCCGACTCAAACCAGTAAATGATTTTTGGCAGCGCAATGCGGCAGAACTCCGCAAAAAACCAAGCACATAAATCACCGACGCCAGCGCAAATAAAATACTTCCGACCTGCGCTCTGGAAGGTCTCGCCTGTGTTATTTTACATATTGCAATCCTCTGCGCACCGGATTGCGCAATTTTACGTCTCCATATGCCGCATTGCCTGCACCATCGCCATAAAATCCTGCTCCTTTAACAGCGCAATTCCCTGTTCTTCATCTCCCAGAACCATCAATACATCTCCCGGCTTTATGTCAAAAATTTTTCTCGCCTTTGCAGGAATCACAATCTGCCCTTTTTCACCGACCTTCACCATTCCAAACGCATGCTTTCCCTTCGGCGGAAACGGCAGGCGTGTCTCCCCGCCCTCATAATTGACCAGTTCATCCAGCGTCACATCAAACACCTCCGCGATCAGCCGGCTCTTCTCCACATCCGGGAGGGACTCTCCCGTCTCGTATTTGGACAGCGTCTGCCTGGACACATCAATCCGCTCCGCCAGTTCCTCCTGCGTCATTCCACGCGTCTTCCGCAGCATCATCAGATTATCTTTGAACATGTTTCCTCTCCTTTTTTTCTCCAATCACACACCATCTTATGACCGGAATTCTTTTTATCAGCTCATAGAGAAGATAGCCGCCCGCATAGGCTGCAATTCCCGACAAAAGGTAGGCTGCAACCCCCGTAACTTTGGTGTACCGGTCCAGAAAATATGCCGCCGCCGAGAGTGCCAGATAGTGGAATAGATACAGTCCGTAGCTCTTTTTAGAAAGCCACGCTGTCTTTCGCGACGTACGGTTGCCCCAGCGCTTCATTCCTCCCAGGACTGCCAGACACACCGTCCAGCCATACAAAATGGAAAACGGACTGTTTACCACCGGCTCCTCTGCATAATTTTCCCCAAAATAATACCGCACATAAAAAACTGCCAGCACCACAGCCGCGGTTGCAAGCGGGACGCTCACGCACGCCAGCCGGTCGGTCACTTTTTCATGGGAAAAGACATAGTAGCCCAGAAGGAAGCAGATGCCGTATATTCCAAAACGATACACACAGATCACCGGCGTATTCAAGATCTGGGCAGCTCCCCAGACGGGAATCACAAGCAGAAAAAGAACGGGCAGCGCAGCTTTTTCACCAAACGCATACAACCGGTCTTTTTCTATTTTGCGAAGCAGCACCAGCAATACCGACAATACCCAGAGCACCTGGATGTACCACAAGATCCCGACTCCGGATAAGATCATGATCAGATACTCGACCGCCTTCGGCACTTTCTCCCACGACTGGTCAAACACATGGCTGAATGCCATGTTGAAATACCCCTGTATCCACCAGAACACGAACAGGCCGATCGTCGAGGGCACCAGAAGCTTTCTCGTTCTTCCCGCAAGAAATTCCCGGTCGGTATGTCCTTCCAGATAATATCTGGCACACATTCCAGACACCAGAAACAGCAGCACCATAAACCACGGATACAGCAGGTACTGCACGGCATCCTGATACTGTACCTCCCAAAACGGCCCGATCACTCCCGCCGTCACCACGCCGTTATACATAAAAATCACATGGTATAAGACCACGAGCCCCACCGTGATCCAGCGGATGTTATCAAGATAGTGTCTTCTCATATTTTTCCCACCTTTGCTCTATATTTTAACTCAAGTATAACAAAAATGGAATGGCTGCTCCACCGCGCTTCCATTCCATTTTTTATGCTTTCTGTTAAAAATCGTTGCATTTCTCTTATCATCTGTTGTACAGACAGAATTCCGTCAGGGATTGCATCTCTTGCACGGATCATATCCGGCTGCAATCAGTTCCTCCCTGCTACCGGAGAATGCCGCCTTGTTTTCCGGCGACATCTGCGCGACACTCGAACAGGATGGACGGTGAAACTTCTTTGTATTCGTGTTGAGCACGTATTCTCCTGTCACGTCCGCTGTGCTGCCCGCGGCAGTCTCTCCTCCGGATGCCTGTGCCGCGCTTCCTGCGGTATCTGCCGCCACGGATGCCTGCGCCGCGCTGTCTGCGGTATCTGCCGTCCCGGATGTTCCCGTGGTGTCTGTGCTGCCTGCCGCCGCATCTGTTACCCCAGCTCCTGCCGTCCCGGATGTTCCCGTGGTGTCCGCAGCACCTGCTGCGACCTCATCCCCGTCCCGGTAATCCTTCGTCGCGTCCACGCTCCAGCTAAGGGAGGTTCCGTCACTTGTGACCGTGATGGTCCCCTGCAGATCCGTCCGGTAGAGCGCTGCCCCGCACGCCTTCACCCGGTTTAGTACCGTGCGCGTCGGATGGCCGTAAGAGTTCCCCGCGCCAGCACTGACCACGACCGCCGTCGGCGACACGGCGCGCATAAACGCTTCGGAGGAAGACCCTTCACTCCCGTGATGACTTGCCAGATACACATCCGAATCCAACGTCACGCCGGAGTCAAGCATCGCCTGCTCTTCGGCTTTTCCGGCGTCACCGCAGATTAAAAAGCTGGTGTTGCCGTACACAAGGCGGATTCCGACGGAGTTATCATTATCCTCCTTCGGATCATAGACTTCGGGGCAGACCACCGTAAAAGAGGCATCGCCAAGCGTGTAAGTGTCGCCCACTGCCGGGTAGGCAAGTGCAATATCCTGCTCCTTTATCACGCGCTCAAACGACTCATAGACTCTGGTATCCGTCACGTAATCGGGAGCAAGCACCTGTCCGCAGGAAAATGCGTGCAGGGCGCCGACCACACCGTTTAAGTGATCCGCATCATAGTGGGAAGCGATCACATAGGCGAGTTCTTCCACGCCCTGTTCCTTCAGATAGCTTACCACAAACGAGGAGTAATCCCTGTTGCCGCCGTCGATCAGCATATACGCTCCGCTCTGCTCCACTAAAACGGCATTGCCCTGTCCGACATCCAAAAACGTCACCGACAGCGTTCCGTCCGGCGTCTGTCCTTCCCCCGGCTCTGCCATCTCCTCTGTCGGTGAGCCACCATTCTCCTGCTGCTCTGCCATCTGCATTTCCGACATCTGCCCGTCCTGCAAGGCTCCCCCGGACAGTGCTGCCTGCTGCCTTACCGCCTGCCCGTCCGATGCCGCTCCGCATCCCGACAGCAAAAGAAGCAGGGCCGCACAAAGTGCCACTGCCCCGCTTCTGATTCTATTCACGTTGTATTTCTTATTTTTCTGCTTCCCCGCTGTCTGCATGTCCTTTTTCCTCTTCCATAAAATACATGCGCGCAGCGAAATCCTGAAAATACCGCACCTCATTGTTGTATCCGGTTCCGCCGAACGCCTGTTTAAGCTTCACTCCATGATACATTAACATATCTCCGGCTGCATGGCAATCCTCGATCTCCCCGTCCATCTTCTTAAATCTGGCAATCAGATCCAGCGCCAGCGAATCCTGCCTGATGTGTACCGGTGAGACGGTATTGACCAGATCCCCGAAATCCTTGATATTGTATTTTAAGCTGCGGTTATAGAAATGGTACCGCGCATCGGGTTTTAATCCCTTCGCGTGATAGCTGTGATACTGGGTATTCGGTACGACCAGCTTCTGCATGAGCATACCGACCGCACGGGTCTGGTCTTCCGACACGCAGGTCCACTCCATCTGGTTCCCCACACTCTGGGAGAGTGCACTTTCATGCGACCCCTCTCCGAATGTGCGTCCGCGGTAAAAACGTCCCTTCTGTAATACCTCCCGCCACTGTTTGTACAGTGCGATCTGCACCTTTACCGCCGCAAAATCCTCGCTGGACAGATCGCAGAAATTGCACTCATAGCCGCAGATACCGAACGCCGCCACGGCGAACCGTGTCTCAAGCGGCGTCACGCGGAGCGTCTGGTGGTTCGGACACGCCGACACATGGGCGCTCACAACGGACATCGGATAGCCGTAGGAATAGCCAGTCTGGATCTCTGCCCGGCAGAGCGCATCCGTGTCATCGGACGCCCAGATCTGTGGAAAATAGGACAAAATTCCGAGATCGAACCGGTTGCCGCCCGCCGAGCATCCCTCAAAGAGAATGTCCGGGAAACGCGCGGTAAGCTCTCTCATGCACCGGTACAGTCCCAGCACATAGCGGTGTGCCACCTCACCCTGCCGCTCCGGTGGAAGCGCTGCGGAATAGTAATCCGTAAACGTCCGGTTCATATCCCATTTGACATAGGAGATCTCCGCCGAGGAAAATACCTTTGTCATCGTCTCGATGATATAGTCCTGCACTTCCGTTCTCGTAAGATCCAGGATGCGCTGATTGCGTCCCTCCGCATGCGGTTTCCCCGGGATTTCAATCGTCCAGTCCGGATGCGCCTGGTAGAGATGACTGTTCACATTCACCATCTCCGGCTCCACCCAGATACCGAAATCCAGTCCGAGCGCCTTGATCTTTCTTCCGAGTCCCGCGAGACCTCCCGGAAGCTTCTTCTCGTTGACTTCCCAGTCTCCCAGGGAATGTGCGTCATCATTGCGCTCGCCGAACCAGCCGTCGTCCATCACAAAAAGCTCCACGCCGGCTTCCTTTGCCTTCTTCGCCAGAGCAAGCAGCTTTCTCTCATTGATGTCAAAATAGGCTGCCTCCCAACTGTTTAACAGCACCGGACGCACCTTGTGCTTAAACGCTCCACGCACGATGTGCTCCCGCACAAATGCATGCATGCACTGGCTCATGCCATTGTAGCCCTCGCAGGAATACGCCATGACTGCCTCCGGCGCCGCAAAGTTCTCCCCCGGAGCCAGCAGCCAGGAAAATGACTGCGGATTGATGCCGGCAGTCAGGCGCATCTTGCCATAGCCGCTCACTTCCGCCGCCTCATAGTGGTTGCCGCTGTAGATGAGGTTGCATCCGTAACACTCTCCGGTATCCTCCGTCGTATCCGTCTTTGCAATCATGACGAACGGGTTGGCACGGCTGGAGGAGGTTCCCGTGTAGGACGCATTGACATGTTTTCCCGCCTCCATGCGCGTATCGGAACGGTGCATCTCCCTCGCCCACGCACCGGTAAAGGTTGTAAACACATACTCTGCCGGATCAAAGTCGATCTGGGTACTCATCAGGCGATTCAGACGAATCATCTCCTTGCTCTCATTGAAGAGAACGGCGCTTCGCACAATCGCATCGCACTCTGCGTAGACGTCATAATGAAGTTCTAAAACAAGATCATAGGAGTGGTCGCGCAGTCTGATACAAAGACGCTGCGCCTCCCCCCTCTCGTCGTAAGCTCCCGGGAGATCTCCGTTTTCTGTCTCCGCCGTCTTTTCTGTGATCTCATAGTTTTCATATCGGAAATCCGAAGTGGTGCTGCCATCCGCGTGCACGATCTCCACAAACGGTTCGCGGATGTCTCCTTTTCCGTAGGAGGACATCTCAAGCCGCATGTCCTCCAGGGAGAACGCCGGATGCTCCCCGTCGCAGAGATTCGTATTTCCCGGTGCAAATGTATGCTTCTCCATCAGCGGAGCAACATCACGCTCCGCCGGATGCTCCGGCAGTGTCAGGTGCCTTCCATAATACAGGTGCTCCAAATGCCCTGTCTCCATTCTCCAGAAGCAGTATGTCGTATGTGCCGTCTCCAGCACAAAAATATGTCCGTCTGCTTTTATCATTTAGTATGCCCCTTTCTTGACCTGCTCTGCGATCTCGGCAACCTTCTCCTCCGTCAGAATGTACTTTTTGTGGAAAATGAAAATGCCGCACAGAAGGCAGATCATCGGGAGAATCGTCATCGTCATGCGCAGTCCGACCACCGAAGATGCGGCAGCCGTCGCAACTGCTGCGGTATCTGTCGTATCGTTGCTCAGATTGCAGATCTGTAAGCAGATGGATGCAATCAGCGCCGCCACGCCGCTTGCCAGTTTGACCACGAAGGTCTGCATGGAAAAGATCACGCTCTCGTCACGTCTGTGATTTTTCAGCTGTCCATAGTCCACGGTATTGGCGAGAAACACCGTCGTCAGCACCGTCAGCACACCGTTTGCCCCAAAGATGAAGAATCCCGGGATAAACAGCAGTACCACGTTGGACATATTGGTGAATGCCAGTACCAAAAGCACCACATAACCGATGATTGCCATGGCAAATCCCGTGTAGAACACCTGGATGGTTCCCATGAATTTGCGCAGCAGCGGGAATAAGATCATCATGGACAGAATCTGTACCGCTCCGCCGAACGTATTAAACAGGGTGTAGCTGTTGTACCAGCCCTCGCCGCCGAAATCATATTTAAAGAAATAGATGACAAGGTTTGAGGTTGTATAGACCGCACAGTTGATGAGAACGATGGTGATCACGACCGTCATCGCCTGATCGTTCTGAATCAGTGCGCGGAACATCTGTCCTACGGACGGGGAATCCACATTGACGGTGGATTTTTCCTTGACATTGACGCAGGTGATCGTCGTAAAGAGCACAAATAAAATCGCAATAATCAGTGCAAACCACTTGAATCCCACGCGCTCATCCCCGCCGCCGAGACGGTATACACATAGCATCGTGATGATTGTGATGATGGCAGAGCCGACGCCCGCACAGGAGCGCGCCATCGTGGAAAGTCCCTCACGCTCTTTGCCGCCCTCGGTAAACGCCGGAATCATTGACCAGTAAGGGATATCCATCATCGTGTACGTCACACCCCAGAGTACATAGGTGACTGCTGCATAGGCCACCAGACCGCCTCCGTCGAGTGCCGGCGGTGCAGAAAACATCAGGTAGAGCATGATGGCATTTAAAATCGTTCCGATGAAAAGCCACGGGCGGAATTTTCCCCATCTTGTTCTTGTCTTGGCGACAACCACGCCCATAATCGGATCGTTGAACGCGTCAAACACACGCGCTGCAAGTAAGATCACGCCCATTGCAAACGCGCTCACCCCGAGAATATCCTGATAATAATACAGTATGTAACTTGCGGAAAGCATGTACACCATGTCTTTTCCGACTGCTCCAAGTCCGTAGGAGACTTTTTCTTTTCCTGTCAGTTTCATGTGATCCTCCAATTCTGCGCCTTCGCGCTCCCCTTATCTCTTCTCCATCGCAAGCTCTACCACACGGTAGGCTCCGTCGTAAATTCCTGCTGCCTTGTTCTTCTCGATGCAGTCGCACATATCGTTAAGCAGCGTGTCCTCGTTTAAGAACAGATCCAGCATCTGTACCGTGTGCGGAATATCTCTGCACTCTAACGTACCGTCCCCGATCTCTGCGGAGTGGATGGCGCCCCACTGCTCATGCCCGCCGACACGCTTGATAAACAGCTTCGGCACCGGGTAGAATGCCAGCTCGCTCGGCTTTGTCACAAGCACATCGCAGCTTCTCATCAGAAGGTTCGTGCAGTAGACTGCCTCAAAAATATTCTCATGCCAGAAGCCGTGGATGCCGCTTACCTCACCGGTAAGTGCCTGTGCGGCAAACTCTGTCGTATCCTTCCAGTTATTAAAATGCTCCGTTGCGAAATTCTTCATTCCCGGGATCTCGCCGAGCAATTCCTCCCAGACATTGCGGTAATCGCCGACATTCACATACAGTGCGGCTCTGCCGTCTTCAATCGCAGGGAGCAGATGTTTGATGATGGAAGCAAAAATCTCTCTCTGTGCTCCCGCGCCTCCGATCGTGAGAAGGAAACGCACCGGCTTTTTCTCTCTCTTGCGCGCCCGTCTCGCCTCACAGTCCGCCTCGATGTTGCTCACCAGCTCATGGTCGATGTAATGTCCCGTATAGATCAGATCCTCCTTCGGCATCGGGCGAAGAACGTCGGCTCCCTGCATGCCGTTTAAAATGCGGTAACCCTGGTAGGCATAATGTGTCTGCACGGTGTGAATGCTTCCCTCCGATAAATGCAGCGCCATCGGCCAGTTGTCCGGGATCGCGTTGACCACATGCTTCATTCCCGCATGGATTGCAGCCTGCGCAGGCCACACATGTGTCGCCACCACCGGAATCTTCTTCGGCACATTCGCATAGACCGGAGCCATCAGTTCCGCATTTTTCTGGTCCGCGGCATTGTAGGAAAGCTTCCGGAAGCCTTCATAGTTCATCGGCTCCCAGACCAGACGGTTGAACAGTCTGCTCTTCTGGGAAAGTCTTGAGCCCAGGGAATACAGATCATTCTGCGCGCCAATGACCTTTGTGCAGGTCGTCTGCGGGTAGGAATTCAAGTCCATCCAGTACGGTACATAGCCCATGGAATGTGCCGCGGATGCGATTGCCATGGAAATGCGGTAATGTCCGAATCCCATGCGGATGTTGCCGACGATGATTCCCTTTTCCGTGTCAAATCCCACGTTTTCTCCCGTCTCTCCCACACGGATGTCATGTACGCCCAGCATATCGCCGATGTATTCATTCTTCTTCACGATTGCAGGATAATCTGCCCCTGCATCGTCCCCGAATTTTTTTGCATATTTCTTTTTCGACTTTACCGCTTTCCGGTATACCTTATCCGGCATCGGATTGCCAAAAATAACTTTTGATTTTTCTTCCATTGCCTGTGTTCCCTTTCTTTTCTTACAATCTCTGTCGCTCTGCCGCTGCCGCAAAGTGCAGTTC
>CEAX01045873.1_pt1 | contig 14125 bp, 7 predicted proteins | sample 554721 | NCBI WGS metagenome assembly CEAX01 (sample SAMEA3182098, study PRJEB8094) | gut metagenome | biome: human; feature: gut; material: Stool; isolation source: human stools | place: Canada | collected 2012-05-30 | reverse complement strand
GATTTTGCCAGGTTTCTCGGCTTATCCACATCACAGCCACGTCCCACTGCCACATAGTAAGCAAACAGCTGCAACGGAATGATTGCCAGGGAATTGGTAAAGTACGGATTCGTCTCGGGAATGTATACCACATAATCCGCTGCCTTCTCGATGGCTTTGTTGCCCTCGATGGTAATCGCCATGACAAAAGCGCCTCTTGCCTTTACCTCTACCATATTACTGATGGTCTTCTGGAACAGAGCCGGCTGGGTTGCCAAAGCCACTACCAGGGTGCCATCTTCGATCAGGGAAATGGTGCCATGCTTCAGTTCTCCGGCTGCATAAGCCTCGGAATGAATATAGGAGATCTCTTTTAACTTCAGGGATCCCTCCAGGGAAATCGCATAGTCGATACCACGTCCGATGAAGAAGATATCTCTCGCTCCCACATAACGGTTCGCGAAATGCTGGATCTTCTGCTTCTGGCCCAAAAGCAGCTCGATCTGATCCGGCAGGCATCTTAAATCTGTCAGCATACTTTGGAACTTCTCCTGGTCAATGGTTCCACGCACCTTGGCGAACTTCATAGCCAGCATGTAAAGTGCGGTCAGCTGTGCACTGTAAGCCTTGGTCGTTGCAACGGCGATCTCAGGACCTGCCCAGGTGTACATAACACTGTCCGCTTCTCTGGCGATGGAGCTGCCGACGACATTGACAATACCCAGTACCTTGAAGCCCTTTTCCTTGGATTCCCGCAGAGCTGCCAGCGTATCCGCAGTCTCACCGGACTGGCTGATGACGATGACCATATTGCCCTTCTGCAGGATGGGATCACGATAACGGAATTCGCTGGCTACATCCACCTCTACCGGGATTCTTGCCAGACCTTCAATGACATATTTTGCGGTAACACCGGTGTGATATGCGGAACCGCAGGCCACGATATGGATCTTTGTGATCTCCTGAATCTCCGCATCGCTCATATTCAGTTCTTCGATGACGATATCATTATCCTTGATACGGGGAGAAATGGTATCGTTGATCGTCTTCGGCTGTTCGTAGATCTCTTTCAGCATGAAATGCTCATAGCCGCCCTTTTCCGCAGCATTGGCATCCCAGTCGATGGTCACGGGGGTTTTCGTGATCTCTTCTTCGTCCACTGAGAAGAATCTAAGACCGTCTTCCTTCAGTTCCACCACTTCCTGATTATCTACATAATATACGGTTCTGGTATATTTCAGAATTGCGGGAACGTCAGATGCGATAAAGCTGCCGCTCTCACTCTTGCCTACGATCAGAGGACTGTCTTTGCGGGCAGCGAAGATCTTATCAGGCTGATCGGCAAACATGATACCCAGCGCATAGGAGCCCTCTACACGATGCAATACCTTAGTGATCGCTTCCAGGGGATTTCCCTTATAATAGTAGTCTAACAGATGCGCCAGTACCTCGGTATCGGTCTCAGAGATGAACTGATACCCCTTATCCTGCATCTTTTTCTTCAGTGGAATATAGTTCTCAATGATTCCGTTATGTACTACAGCAATGGTACCGGCGTTATTCATATGGGGATGGGAATTGATATCACTGGGAGCACCGTGGGTTGCCCAACGGGTATGCCCGATACCGGAGGTTCCCTTCATAGACTCGCCTCCGTGTGTCAGGTTTTCCAGAACCTTAAGTCTCCCGACAGCCTTTTTGGTGTTGATCTTCTCACCATCAAAAATAGCCATACCCGCGGAATCATATCCACGGTATTCCAGTTTGGACAGACCGTCTAAAATGATCGGTGCTGCCTGTTCTGTTCCAATATATCCTACGATACCACACATAGTCATACATCCTTTCTGTTCTGTTTCCAGTATTCTTTGTTGGAAGTAAAAGCAAGGACCCATTTTCCGGGGAGCCTGCGATAGTTCTTACCTAATAGATAACCTGCATATTTACAGGCACATTGTATATAAAAATGGAGCAACTTGCCGGACATATGATTTTTCCGCAAATATGCTGTCACATCTTTCACCATTCGTTTTCCCTCGGACTCCGAAGGATATGCTGCGAAGACTTCCGGATGTTCTGCCTGGGATACCCCCAGGTCAAAATTCCTTTGGAACTGCTGTACATTGGTATAATTATGGGAATGAATCACCCGGGCATCCGCCGCATAAGCGATCGCATACCCCGCTTCCACCGCTTTCGCCGCATAGATCATATCTTCATTAAATATGGTATGTTTTACGAATCCACCCAGTTCCTCATAGATCTCCCGTCGGTATGCCGCACACACATTGGAGCAGAAAAATGTCTTGATCCCCAATGTCTTAAGATCTTCTGCGGATTTGATCCGTGACTGTGCCGGATAATTAAATTCCCTGGTATAACATTCCACCGATGCACAATCTTCTCTCGGCAGCTGTCTTGCATAGGATACCGCCACCTGATCCCGCAGCGGTTCCGTCAGTTGTTCGATCAGATTGTCATCTGCCGGCATGGCATCCTGGGTCATCATGACAAAAATATCTGCGGAAGATTTTTTCACACCCATGCGTCTGGTGCCGCCATGATCAAATTCTCTTTTGGAGACATGATATACTTTAATGTTCTGATATTTCTCCAGAAATCTGGTTCCATAGATCAGCTGCTCAAAATATTTTTCCTCGGTGTTCAGGAGGATCACTTCATGTATCGGCACGCTCTGACTATCAAGCTTATCTAATAATGTAAATAATTCTTTCCCCGGTTTATACAGGGGAATGATCACATCGATCTCCATTGCAGAGTGCTCCTTACTTTCCCAATCTCTGGTCTATTATACTTTATCCCCGTCTGTTACACAAGACTTTTTCATATGACACGAGGGAGCTCCGGTGCTCTCCGGAAGACTCCCTCGTCAATTCCTTTTCTTATTTATTCAGATAAGGTGCCGTATCGGATGCAATCTTTCTACTGTATTCCTTTACGTTGTCGGTTACGGTGTAGTTCGCATCATCAAACAGGAACTGATGCAGCCATACAACATTGCTCTCCAGATCCAAAGGTACTACACTGCTTCCCTTTGCACCGATGTTACCGGTGGCACGCATGGTCTCTTCAGGGAAACCTCCCTCGTCCACAATACGATATTTTGTGATGTTAGCCAGCAGATCCAGAATATCCTTGGAATCCAGGCTGGTGTAAACATCATCGATGGCACTGTTAAATACCTTGGACAGAGTATCGTAATCGGCCTTCTTCGCCTGATCTTCAATCGCCTGGATCACTTCACGCTGACGTGCGGCACGCTTGAAATCATTACCTGCGGTATAACGGATACGGCAGTAAGCCGTCGCCTGCAGACCGTTTAGCAGCTGTACTCCGGTCTCTGTTACCGGTGTGTAGTCACATTTTAAGACCTCTGCAATACCGATCTGGTAGTTATTGATATGCTTGATCTCCTCGGAGTCCACATCGATATAGACACCGCCCAGACCGTCAATCACTTCACTCAGTCCCTTATAGCCTACGGTTACAAAGTTCGTAATATCCATATCCAGATTCATGTTTAACATCTTAACTGCCTGCTCCGCTCCGCCATAGGAATAAGCCGCGTTACACTTCTGATAGGAGTCCGTGCCGATGTTCAGATACGTATCACGATATACACTGACCAGTTTGATATCGCCGGTATCCATATTGATGCTGGCGATCATAATACTGTCGCTTCGGCTGCCCTTGTACAGCTGGCTGTCCTTCGTTGCATCCACACCGAACAGTGCAATGTTCATATAACCTTTCATTGCTTCGTCCTGTTGTACTTCTTCCGGAATCCGGAGTTCCTCCGTCTCTAATACCGTTACCTTGGGGCCTTCATTATTTGTGTGGGTCATTACCAGATACAGTACTGCTACCATGATCAGGATAACCGCGATCTCTACACCGAAGATGATAACCTTTCTTCTCTTCTTGGCAGCACGCTGCTTGGCAGATACTCTCTTCTGTCCGTTGCCGGATGTTGTCCTCTGTCCGTTGCCGGCAGGTCGCTGTCCCGCAGGTCTCTGTCCCACAGGTCTCTGTCCATTTCCGGAAGGTCTTCTTCCGCTTCCGGCTGGTCTCTGACCATTGCCGCCATTGTAGTTAGAATTTGTTGCCATCTTGTCTTCTCCTTGTGTTAATAAGCATTTTTATTGATAAATCCTGTAAAAAATGTCATAAGAATGATCTTAATGTCAAACCCGAGGGTCCAGTTCTCAATGTAATAAATATCATACTCGATCCGCTTCTTGATGGAAGAATCACCACGCAGGCCGTTGACCTGTGCCCATCCCGTGAGGCCCGGCCTCACCTGATGTTTTACCATATATCTCGGGATCTCTTCCTTGAACTTTTCCACGAACTGAGGGCGCTCCGGTCTCGGTCCCACCAGGCTCATATCTCCTTTCAGGATGTTGAACAGCTGTGGAAGTTCATCAATGCTGGTTCGTCTTAAGATCTTGCCGATCCCGGTGACTCTGGGATCGTTTCGCACCGTCCAGCCCTTTTTCTCCTCCGCTGCAGTCTGCATTGCCATACTGCGGAATTTGTACATATAAAATGATTTATTATGAAGTCCTACCCGTTCCTGCTTGAAGATCACAGGTCCCGGACTGGAACATTTTACCAGAATTGCCGACAACAGCATGATCGGTGACATAATGATGATGCCAAACAGGGAACCGACAATATCCATGGCTCTCTTGATCATCATATTTCCGGTGTTGGTCAGCGGCACATACCGAATATTGATCACCGGAAGTCCCATGAGATCCTCCGTGTAAGGTCTGCTGGGGATCAGACTGCTGTAGTCGGGGATGAATTTCGTATGCACGCCGGATTTCTCACAGATATCCACAACACCTTCCAGATAATCATAATCTTTCAGAGAAAGCGTGATCGCGATCTCGTCCAGCTTGTTCTCTGGAAGAATATACTCCAGATTCCCCAACGTTCCCAGGACTTTCACTCCCTTATAGGTAGTCCCTCCCGGAATGTGCTCATCCAGAATACCGCATACAACATATCCCCACTGGGGATTGCTTAAGATTCTGTCAATATACTCTTCTGCCGCTCTGGAATATCCCACCAGCAAAATATGCTTCAGATTGTATCCCCTTTTCCGGAGTGTCCGCAACGCTTTTCTCATTATGATGCGGGATACCGAAGTCAGAAATACATTCAGCACATAAAAAATTGCCATGACGGATCGCGAAAAGTTGATCTCACGGATGATCATATACAGTATAATGATCAATGCCGCCAGGCCGATGGTATTTGCCTGCAGAATGCTGTAAATCTCATGTCTGCGGCGGACGGTTCGCTTCGGGGAATACACGCTGCACCGGTAATATAGGAACATATAACCGGGCACAATAAAAGGAAGCAGCTTATAATACTCCTGCACAGGCAGGACACCGATTCCGGGACCGTCGTTCAATATATAAAATTTGATATAATAGGCAAGGACAAAGGATATGGCTGTGATCAGCGCATCCATTATCACAAGAAGCCTGTTAAAGACTTTCTGGTTGTCTTTTATCATATGGGTCACCCAATCTGTAAGTCTGAAAAGCTTCTTTTTAACGATTTCATTCTACAATAACGATGTTTTTTTCTCAACTTAAGAATTTATGAAGCCATTTCTTAAGATTTCATAAGAATTCGAAACACATTGAAATACAGCTGCCACTGGATCTTCACATAATTCCCCAGATGATGCCACCGGAAGGGAACTTTGTGCTGTCTTCCCGTGGTTCCCATCGATCTTCTCAGGCCAGCTGCCAGTCCTTTCAGATAAAGTTTTCCCATTCTTTTCTTACAAAAAAACAAAAACTTTATGCCAAATCCAAGCAAAAAAAACGGCAGGTTCAGAATACACTGCAAAAGCGGCATATTCTTGCCGATCACATAAATACTGTTGGCAGACGCAAGTAACGTTTTCCGGGGATTGTATCTGGATCCCGTGGAAGCACTGCCATAATGCAGCACAGCCGCCTTCGGTTCATACCGGTTCTCATAGCCGTAGATCCGGGCACGGTAGCCGATATCCAGATCTTCCAGATAGGCAAACTGTTCTTCATCAAAATAACCGATCTCTTCAAATACGGATCGTCTGTAGATTGCGGCACCGCCACAGGCGGAAAACACCTGGACAGACTTATCATAATCCGCCGCCGGTTGTCCCTTCCCCCGGGAATAGGCCCATCCCAGCACGCAGTAACGGTCTCCAGCATCATCGATGAGCTCCGGTCTGTCCCACATCAGCATCTTCGCACTGACGGAAAATATCTTTTCATTTTCGCGGATAGCATCATATAAGCCTCTTACAAAACCGGCTTCTGCCTTTGTATCATTGTTCAGAAGGATCACATATGGTGTCTTCGCTTCCCGGATCCCCAGATTCACTGCATGACAGAATCCGGTGTTTTCCGGTAAAGATATCAGGCGCACACCTTCCCCACACCATTCCTTTTGCAGATATTCCACGCTGCCGTCCACGGAAGCATTATCGATGATCAGCACTTCATATCCGGGGGCATTTTGCTGCTCTCTGCACAGAGAAGTCATGCACTCTGCCAGATATTTCATTCCGTTGTAATTTGGTATAACAACCGTTATTTCACTCATAATGGTTTAAACTCCTCCGGATATTCCGGCAGATAGAGTAATCTTCCTCTTTGCCGTAACGCTTCGGACAATCGCAGACTTAAGGTTCGGATGTCCACTCCTGACGGCAGTACAGTTACATCGAATACCGGTTGCTCTCCCGGGTGTCTTCGTATCTCAGTATACGGAACTCCCACAATTTTCTCGAATACTTCCTGGCAGGAAGGCTGAATACGAATACAGCGAAGATCCAGCGCCTGCGCATCTTGGGACAATTCCGCTCTGTGAAGATATCCTCCGAATCCCTGCGGCAACCCCTCGTAGAACACCTTTCCCTCCGCAGTCATTCTGCCGCCGATGATCTTGCCAGTCTTCCCGGACAATACTCTGCCTCCCACGGCTGCCACATCCGGGCGGTTCTGTAATACATCGGTATACTGTAAACGATAAAATCCCACATGCCTGGTCTCACAGGCAGTCGCAGGGATCCCCCGCAGTGCGGCATGATCCCGCAGAGCCCGAAGTCCCGCCTCGTAAGCGTATTTTTTGCTGTGGGGATTGGCTGCCGTGGATGCCTCGTGGCATCTCCAGTGATACAACACTTTGGGGATATGAAGAATGCTCTTCTCCCCGGCCTGCCCGTCCGTCGTCAGCACTTCTGCCACAGCCCGTAACACCAAGTCATAGTCCTGGGCGCCGTCACATTCCGGTCGGAATCGCAGCCTCTTCATCAGTTCCGCATCCATGACCAGGAAATGGCAGATATAGTTATTACTTAAAATTAAATCGTAATTAAAGTTTTCTTTATGATTTGGATCATAGTATCTGGTCTCTTCTCCATCGCACTTATCCTCATCCGAATAAGCGAAGGCGACTTTGACACCTCTGTCATATGCTTTGATGATCGCATCAGCCATTTCGTACAACGCATCCGGTGTCAATACATCATCATGATCCAGCAGACCGATATACTCTCCCTTCGCATAGGGAAGCGCCTGATTGGTATTGGCAGCGATTCCCGCATTTTCTTTCAGATGCACATAGTGGAGCCTGGGATCTGCTGCGACAGGTTCTGTCTCGCCATCCGTCGGCTGCTCCTTCAGGAATCCCTGCTGCTTCAGTACCTCCTCCACACTGTGATCCTCCGTGGCATCTGCCAGGATCAGTTCCCAATGGGGATAGCTCTGTTGCATAACACTTGTTATCATTCTGTTCAGATATGCTTCCGGCGTTCGATATAAGGGTACCACAATACTGAACGTAATCGGCTTCTCCCATTTTCTATCACTCTGCCTTACCAGCTCTGCTTCCGAACAGGGCACAAAAAAATAGCGGTCTGTCTCTGTCAGGCGCTCCCTCACAGAGATCCAGGTTTCCCTCAGGCCGTTACGTTGCAGATAATATAGAGTTTTCTTAAGGTTTGCCTTGTTTAGCTTTGCCACAGATACCTCCAGCTTTTCATAAAAGAGCAAACCGCCCTGCACGGGCGATTCGCTCTTTTGAAAACTAATATGATTTATGGAGCACTGCCTTACAGTACTGCCTTTACATCCTCGGTCAGCTTCTCTACCTTAGCCTTTGCATCCTCTAAGCTGGTTCCCTTGACACCCATGTAGAACTTGATCTTGGGCTCGGTTCCGGAAGGACGTGCACAGCACCATGCATTGTCAGGAAGCTCGAAGTACAGAACATTGGACTTGGGAAGTCCTGTGGTGGTCTTCTCTCCGGTCTCCATGTCGATGATAACATCGTTCTGGTAATCACGGAACTTCTCTACCTTCAGATCTCCGAATGCCTTAGGAGGATTCTTACGAAGCTTCTCCATGATCTCGGCGATCTGTCTTGCGCCATCGATACCCTTCATGGTGATGGTATACTGGGTCTCCTTGAAGTAACCGTACTTCTCATACATGGATACCATCATATCCCACAGAGTCATGTTGTGCTTCTTGCAGTAAGCTGCTACTTCGCACAGACACATCACTGCTACGATCGCATCCTTATCTCTTGCGTGGGTACCTGCCAGGCAGCCGTAGCTCTCTTCCAGACCAAATACGTAGTTGTTGCTGCCGGTCTGCTCGAAGAGCTTGATCTGCTCGCCAATGAACTTGAAGCCGGTCAGTACCTCGATCAGCTTTACGCCGTAAGCCTGCGTAATAGGTTTGGTCATGTTGGTGGTAACGATAGTAGTTACCAGTGCGGGATTCTCGGGCATGGTACCGGTCGCAGTCTTCTCTCTTAAGATATATTCTGCGATCAGCATGCCGGACATATTACCGGTAAATGCCACATACTCGCCGGTCTTGGTATCTTTTGCATACACACCCAGACGGTCTGCATCGGGATCGGTTGCCAGAACGATATCCGCATCCTTCTCCTTCGCCAGACGAAGCGCATAGGTAAATGCCTTGGGATCCTCGGGATTCGGGTAATCCAGTGTGGTAAAGTTCGGGTCCGGATTCTCCTGCTCGGGAACCACATAGACATGCTTGAATCCCAGCTCAGACAGGATACGTCTTACCGGCTTGTTACCGGTACCGCATAACGGAGTATATACGATCTTGATGTCATCTGCCATTTCCTTGATAACATCGGGATGAATGATCTGCTTCTTCAGCTCTGCCATGTACTTGTCATCGATCTCTTTGCCGATCACTTCATAGAGTCCTGCTGCCACAGCATCCTCTCTGCTCATGGTCTTCACGGTATGATAATCCTTGATGGACTGTACTTCGGTAATGATGTCCTTATCGATAGGAGCGGTTACCTGTGCGCCGTCCTCCCAGTATACCTTATAGCCATTGTACTCAGGAGGGTTGTGGCTGGCGGTAACTACAATACCTGCAGTACATCCTAACGTCCGAAGGGCAAAGGACAGCTCCGGGGTAGGTCTTAAAGATTCAAAAATGTATGCCTTGATGCCGTTGGCTGCCAGACATCTTGCTGCCTCATCGGAAAACTCGGGAGACATGCGGCGGGAGTCGAATGCGATTGCCACACCCTTACTCTGTGTACCGCGCTTGATAATATAATTGGCAAGACCCTGAGTTGCCTTACGAACGGTATATACGTTCATACGGTTGGTTCCTGCACCGATCACACCACGTAAGCCGCCGGTACCGAATTCCAGTTCCTTGTAAAAACGATCTTCCACTTCTGCTTCATTATTGCGGATTGCCAGAAGTTCCTCCTTGGTCTTCTGGTCAAAATAATCATCTTTTAACCAGAAATTCAGTTCGTCCATATAACTCATTTTCCTATCCTCCTGTTTTATCGCTATCTTTCAATATCTTCAGTAAACGCTCTCCGGTGATATTTTACCATAGATTCCCTCTACTGAAAAGAATTATTTAACGTCCGCTAACTGCCGGATCCTTCAGTGCATAATCGCTGCGGTCCAGAGAGAAATTCGGATTGTAATAGGGATCTCCCGCCTCCAGTTCAGCCTTCCATTTTTCACGGAAATGCTCCGATTCTTTATTATAGCGCTCCGCCTTCTCTCCCTGATCATCAAGACCTCTTGAGATGGACTCATAATGATACAGCTCCGCAAAAGGAGTCCACACATTCAGAAGTCCCAGTTTACGTAATTTCAGGCAGAAATCCACATCATTTAAGGAGATCACAAAGCTCTCATCCAGACCGCCCACCTGCTCATACAGGCTCTTTTTCACCAACAGACAGGCACCGGTCACCGCTGTAACATTCTGGGTATAACACAGACGTCCCATGTAGCCTAAGTTCTGTACCGGGATGCGATAATGGGTATGTCCTGCCGTGCGGTGTGCTCCCAGTCCGATGACCACGCCGGCATGCTGGATCGTCTTGTCCGCATAATACAGTTTGGCGCCTACGGCACCCACATCCTCTCTCTGGGCATACATCAGCATCTCTTCCATCCAGTTGGCTGTGATAACCTCCGTATCATTGTTCAGCAGTAAAATATACTCACCGGAAGCATAAGACGCTCCCAGATCATTGACCGCAGAATAATTAAAGTCACCTTGATATGTCACAATGGAAATCCGTCCGTCCCCGCTGTGCAGGATACCGCCGTCATGGCCGCAGACTGTATGCAGCTTGCATCTTTCTTCATAAGAATCATCGCCGGACAATCCCAGCAGTTGGGAATAATAGTCCTTGATCTCCGGTGTGGTACTGTTATTTTCCACGACAATGATCTCGTAATTGCTCCAGGTGCTGTTCTTTTGGATCGAGGTAATACAACGCTTCAGATCCTCAACGTGATCCTTATTGGCGATCACGATGGAGATCTTCGGATCTCCCAGGATCTGATACCGGATCCGGAAGATCGTGGCGCAGGCTCTGGTACTGGTGATCTGAAAATGCTTAAAACCATGCTTTTTCAGATGATCTGCCACAGCTCCCTTTGCCGCCTCAATGGCATAAGGCTTCGCGTCAATGCTGGCTGCGGTACTGCCCTCATGGCTTCTCCAGTAGTACATCAGTCTGGGAACATGAACGATCTTTTCCGCTCTGTCGGTCAGACGCAGGATCATATCGTGATCCTGGGCACCGTCAAATGCGGTGCGGAACAGTTCCTCTCCCTCTAACAGTTTTCGGGAAAAAACGCTGAAATGACAGATATAATTATTCGCCCGCAGATTGTCCGGTGCATAGTCCGGCTTAAAATGCATGGTCAGCATTTTATTAATATCATTTTCCTTGAAAGTGGTCTCATCACAATAAAGATAATCCGCACCCTGCTCATTGATCTCCTTCACATACGCATACAGTACGGAAGGATGTAAAATATCATCCTGGTCAAACAGGCCGATATAATCTCCGGTAGCCAGCTTGTAGCATTCGTTGGTGTTATAGGAGATACCGCCGTTATGATCCAGGTGCTTATAGACGATACGACCATTCGCCTTCGCCGCGTACTCCCTGCAGAGTTCCTCGATATAGGAGTGCTCCGCGTCGGAACCGTCCGCCAGACACAGTTCCCAGTTGGGATACGTCTGATTCATGACGCAGTCCAGCATCTGGATCTGGAATTCTCTTTTATTGTTCCACAGCGGAACCAGAATGCTGATCTTCGGCATATAAGGGAATATCGTCTCTTCTTCCCTTTTCCGCTGCTCCGCATCAGGAAAGCTTCCGGTTCCGTAGGACTCCATCAGGCTCTTCTGGCGACTCTTGTTGCGGATCTTACGCAGGATATCCTTCGGTCCGCCGCAATGGGACAAGCGATCCCTCTGTCTCTGTGCGAAATGGATCAGACTTCTCGCCGGACCCGTGGCTTTCCAGAATTTATTCTTTTTGATCCGGTCCAGTTTGAACTGCAGGTCCTCTTTTTCCGATTCCAGCACTACGATCTTGTCTGCCAGATCCGCACATTTTTCGTGCTCCCTCTCGTAGGCTTCTTGATAATTGATCTCAGACATGTTTTTCCTCCGTCAAATATTTTCCCGTTGTATTCCACAGTTTCAGCTTACTGATCCGATGGACCGCAAGAACGGCGATTCCATAATTCCCCGGAGGCAGCTGCCCTGTTTTCCGTTTCACACAGAAACCTCCCAGCGCCACATTTTTCTGGTCCGGAAGATTCTCCTCCAGTTCCTGCCGATATGCAGGTAAAATCTTCATGGACCATACCTTCCGGTCCGCCTCCCGCTGTCCCTGCGTATCTTCGGGAAGCAATACTAAAAGTTTATCATAACATGCGTTATCATCTCCCAGGATCACACTGTATCCCTGGATCCGCTCCGGCCCTGCAGTCTCCACCCGTGCCATCAGGCAGTCATCCTGTCTTGCATTTTCCAGAAGCTCCTGCCAGCTCTCACATCTCCATGCCGGCTCCTGTAAAATATTCCGGTCCGTAAGATATGCCGGAACCACACGGCTGTCCAGTCCTTCCCGGTTCAGTCCCATAGGGTAAAAAGGATCCACTCCGCGGAACTGAGGATGCATCTGGTAAAGCAGTTCTCTCTCTTCCGTCAGGCGTCGCATTTTCTCGGGACTTTCGTCGCTTCCGCGGCTCAGGGATTCATGATGATATGCAAAACAGTCATTCAGCACCACATTGTAATATCCCATTTCCACCAGACAAAATCCCAGATCCACATCATTATAGGCCACCCGCAGTGCCTCCCGGAATCCACCCGTCTCCCGGAATATCTCTGTCCTTATCAGCAGACAGGCACCCGTCACTGCCACGCAATTCAGATCAAAGCGATTTCTGCCAAAATAATAAGACTTATCGTCTTCCATGAACTGGAGCTTATGCACCGGCCCTACCGGCAGATTGACAATACCGTCGTGTTGTATTTTCACAGAATCCGGATAATACAGCTTTAGTCCCACGCTTCCCACATAAGGCTGCATGGCGCGGATCACCATTTTGTCCAGCCAGTCATTGCCGCACACTTCTATATCATCATTTAAAAACAGCAAAAACTTTCCTTCCGCCAGTTCAGCTCCCCGGTTGCACATCGCTGAAAAATTAAACTCCGCCGGTTCATAAATATAACGGACAGGGACACCGCTTTCCCGGATCCGTCCGATCAGTTCTTCCGTTTTTTGCTTATTTTCCGCACTGCTTCCGTTATCCACCAGCAAAATTTCAACAGGGATCCTGCCCTCAGACCTTCTCGTCAGGGAACGCAGGCACTTCTCCAGTACCTCCGGATTATCTTTGGAGGGAATGATCACCGAGACTTTAAGCTCTCCTGCGAATAACTCTTTGGCGCCTTCCGCCGCCCTGGAGGCCAGTTCCACCGCCAGCTGCGGTGACTCCTTCGTCAGCTGGTAATTTTCCCAGGGAGTGCACTCCCGGCTGTCCCGGTCTGCACGTACATCCGGTCCCTGGATTCCTATTCCGTCTGCAGAAAAAGTTCCATGGAACAACACGTTTTCCATATGACCGATGGAATGACAATCTCTCTCGAACCCTCCGGCTCCCAAAAACAGGCGATCCATCAGCGGACGGATCTCTCCGGCATCTGTAAAAATAATTTCCTTTCCGGTGCTCTCGTTCTCTGTCACGACCGGATTTTCTCCCATTCTCTGCAGCAGACTGCTCCGTACCGCAACGACACTTCCCACATAGAAAAAGGCTCTGTACAGATCCGGTGACCAACAGGGTTTGTACCAGGGAATGCAACGCTCTCCCTTCTCATTCATCAGGTCTTCATCACCGTAGACGATTTCTGCTTCCGGATGCTTTGTAAAATAAGCGTTGATCCGCTCTGTCGCATTATCTGCCAGTCGTCCCGCCGCCTGTCGGAAAATGACGAATTCCACAAGTCCCGCAATTTCCCGGGGTTCCGCGCTTTCCCGGTCCTGCTCCGCTGCCCACTGTTCATAGGTGACCTTAAGCTGCGCCAGTTCTTTTTCGTATTTTTTATCCTGCTGTGCGATCAGCACCTGCTTCACCGCTGTCCGAATACCCAAGCTGCCGCTCCCTTCTTCTCCACTCCCATCATATCTTTTGCCATTGCCTGAGGGATCTGTACGATCTCCATTTTCACAGACAACGTATTCCTGTCTCTTATACACATCTCCG
>CEAX01052397.1_pt1 | contig 14411 bp, 10 predicted proteins | sample 554721 | NCBI WGS metagenome assembly CEAX01 (sample SAMEA3182098, study PRJEB8094) | gut metagenome | biome: human; feature: gut; material: Stool; isolation source: human stools | place: Canada | collected 2012-05-30 | reverse complement strand
GACCGCGTCGTCGAGCACATGTTCTGGGGCAGCCAAGGGCTCCTCGGCGTGGGCGTCGGCGTGTCCGCCACCTACATTTTCCTGTTCGTGCTCTTCGGAGCCTTCCTGAAATACAGCGGATTCAGCGATTTTATCAATGATCTCGCGCTCACCCTCGTAGGGCGCACGGCTGGCGGCCCCGCCAAGGTTTCCGTGGTGGCCAGCGCGCTCATGGGCATGATCAACGGCAGCGCCCTCGCCAACGTCGCCACTACCGGGGCGATCACCATCCCGCTCATGAAAAAGACCGGGTACAAGCCCGAATTCGCCGCCGCCGTCGAGGCAGTCGCCTCCACCGGGGGACAGTTCGCACCGCCCATCATGGGCGCGGTGGGCTTCATCATGGCCGAATTCCTCGGCGTCCCGTATACCAAGGTCATGCTCGCGGCGGCGATCCCGGCGTTCCTGTATTATCTCACGCTGCTCATGGCGGTGCACTTCGAGGCCCGCAAGCTCGGCCTCAAGGGGCTTTCCCCCGAGCACATCCCGGCGGCGGGCAAAGTCCTGCGCGAACGCGGGCATCTGTTCATCCCGCTGATCGTGCTGCTCTGGCTGATGTTCGACGGCTACACCCCCCTGTTCGCGGCGGCGGCTTCCATCTTCGCCACCGTCGGGGCTACATGGCTGCCTTCCCTCATCGGGCTGCTGCGGACGAAAACAGCCCGCACCTTCGCCTTCGTCCTGCTGCTTGCCGTCCTCGGAGGTCTGGCCCTCTCTGGGCTCCTCAGCCTTGGCGCGGCGATCCTCACGGCTCTGTGCGTGCTCGCTTCCGCGTGGTGTTCGGCTCGGTACCGCATGACTCCCCGCGTGGTGGTCCAAGCGCTCGACGAAGGCGCGCGCGGCGCGGTGGGCGTGGGCGCGGCCTGCGTGATCATCGGCATCATCATCGGCACGGTATCCCTCACCGGACTCGGCCTGACCTTCGGGTACGAGGTACTCAAGTACGTGGGCGAAGGCCAGCTCTACCTCGGCGGCCTGTTCGTCATGATCATGAGCACCATCCTCGGCATGGGCGTGCCCGGCGTGGCGGCCTATGTCATCGTTGCGGCCGTGGCGGTCCCGGTGCTCACGGGCGTGGGCGTGATGCCGATGGCGGCGCACATGTTCTGCTTGTTCTACGCCTGCCTCTCCAACATCACGCCGCCGGTCGCCATGTCGTCCTATGTGGCGGCGGGCATTGCGCATTCGGATCAGACCCGCACATCCCTCATTGCGGTAAAGCTCGGCCTGACCGGATTCATCCTGCCCTTCTTTTTCCTGAACAACCCACTCCTGCTGTACAGCTCGGCCAATCCGGCTCTGGCGACGCTGTGGGCGTTCGCCACGGCCTGTCTCGGGGTGAGCGCGCTGGCCGCCGGGTTGCAGGGCTGGCTGTTCGGGCCCTGTAATTCCGTCATGCGCGGCCTGCTGCTTGTGGCGGCCTTTCTCGCCATCGATCCCGGCCTCAAGACGGACCTTGCAGCGCTCGCCCTGTGCGCCGTGGCAGGTGTGTGGAGTTGGAAGGAGAGAGGGAAGGGGTAGGGATTAGTGGGAATTGGAGGTGAGGCGGCGCGAAGGGAGTCCCTGTCGCCCCATGGAAAAGCTGGAATGAAAAAAACTGTCAGATGAAGGTGTAGGCGGGGATGGGAAAGTTATGGAAAGAGCCGGTTGGGAAGTCTTCCGTGCCGAGAGGAGCCAGAACTTTATGGATATCCCGATAACAAATGCAACATGCAAAACGAGGAGAACGTCATGAAAAAATGGTCCATGTTTTTGGCTGCTGCGGCGTGCGCGTGCGTATTGGCCTCGCCCCTTCAAGCTGCGGAGCGCAAGAAAGTGAATATCAGCTTTCCCACGGCGGCGACGACCGGGGCGTTGTACCCCCTCGGCGCGGGCATCGCCAATTTGTGGAATACCAAGCTTGGTTATGTGAACGCGCGGGTGCAGGCCTCCAACGGCGGCATTCAGAACCTCAACCTGCTCAAAGCCGGGAACGCGCAGGTTTCATTCGCCGTGTCGAGCATTACCTATGAGGCGCTCAACGGCGAACGCGGGTTCAAGGACCGCGCCTACAAGGACGTCCGCGTATTGGCGGGCCTGTACTATAACCCGAACCAGGTCGTGGCCCGTGCCGACAGCGGCGTGGCTTCGCTGGCGGACTTCAAGGGCAAAAGTTTCGCGCCGGGCGCGGCGGGCGGTACGACCGAAGTGGAATCCCGCATCCACTTCACCGAAACGGGGCTCAAGTATCCCGACGACATCAAAGCCCATTTCGTGGGCTTCACCGAATCCATCGACCTGATGCGCAACAAGCAGCTTGACGGCGTATGGATCATGGCCGGGATGCCCACCGCCGCCGTCACGGAAATGTGCTCCACCGCCAACGGCAAGCTCGTGGGCATGGACGACGAGCTGATCGCCAAGGTACAGGCGAAGTATCCGTGGTATTCCAAATTCACCATTCCGGCGGGAACCTATGACGGTCAGACCGAACCAGTCCAGACCACGGCCGTCAAGATGCTTCTCCTCACCGATGCTTCCATGCCCGACGATGTGGTGTATGATCTTGCCAAAACCTTCTGGGAAAACCTTGATTCTCTCGGCAAGGCCCATGCCGTCATGAAAACCGTCACCAAGGAAATGGCCGTCAGCGATCTTTCCGGCATCCCGCTCCATCCCGGCGCTGAAAAGTACTACCGCGAAATCGGGTTGCTGAAATAAAACTCCCATCCGCGTTTTCCGGGAGGTATCTTCCGTATCCGCACCATCCCCGTTCTTCGCACACCAACACGAAATGGGGCCTCCAAACGGATAGAAGCAACCACCGAAGGCTACAAAAAACATGGAAAGGAAGGCTCCACCGTGTTCCCTGCATGAGCGGAAACGCGGAAATAAGGAAGAAAACCTTTCCTCCAATAAGAGAGGCACCCGATCCGGGGGATCGGGTGCCTCTCTTATTGCTCTTTCCAACGACTTTCCTCATATCCCCTCAATGTTCGCCAACGCCAAAACGTTCAACGCCCTGCCTCAACACGAGAAATCAAGGGAAAAAAACCATCAGGGGATTCAATAAAAGGGGAAGAGTTTAGAGGGATGAGGGGGGCCCGGGGAGGGGGAAGGGAACCTTTAAAAAGGTTCCCTTCCCCCTCCCCCGCTTCTCTCTTCGTTACGCCCCGCGCGCGGCAAGCTCACGCTTAAGGGCGCGGGCGAGCTGATCAGGGCAGGACGTGGGCTTGCTGCCGCACTGGATCCCTTCAAGCCGGGAAATGACGGCTTCGGCGGGAAGCCCTTCAGCAAGGCGGGCGACGGCTTCAAGGTTGCCGGGGCAACCGCCCGCGAAACGGATGCCGGTCACGCGGCCGTCATCGGTGATATCATACTGGAGCGCGCTGGAACACACGCCCATAAGTGGAGCAATAGCCATGAAAACAAATCCTTATACAATCAAAATGTGACCAGAAAACGCGGAACCGCGGGTCCCGCAATCCCGATATCCCGAACCGGGAAACCCCGCAACAAAAGACCATCCCGCAAAACGCCGGGACAAGGGCCTTAGCTGCGGAAAAGATCGGAGAGCGTGTTAATCGTCATCGCGGTCATCGTCGCGGCGATCATCCTGGGAACGGGAGTTCCTTGGCATACGCGACGGATTGGAATCCCGGCCGATTTCCCCGCCATTCCAGCGGAAGCCGTATTGCCGCGGCTGCACGATGCGCCCAAACGAATGCCCGACACTGTCCACGGACTTGACCAGGTCGTCAAGGTTCTCCAGCGCTTCCGAAGCATCTTCCAGCGGTTCTGCGGCATGAGCCGGATACGCGTACAGAACGCCGAGGACGGCCAGAGCGGGAAGCCATTTTACAAACACGGTAAACTCCTTGTTCGGTTGCACGGCACAGAGAGCGCCGGTCAGCAGCATACTCCAAAACGGGCCGGGGGAAAACAGGGCGGAAAAGAAAGCTGCTTTATCAACAAGAACACTATGATAGCGTCGAAAGCAAAGGGTACGTGCGGGAACTTTGCGGCATGAGGCGGGACATGCCGGGGCGAAGGCGGGCAAGCCGCTTCTGTGAAAGCAGTCGGCGCAATGGGCAAATGCGGATATTGCGCCCAAGAACGCAACAGTGCGTAACAGCCCAAAATTGGTGCTGGAACACGGAAAACCCACCCAATAGCACCCTTGACCCAAAATCGATTTTGCGGGAACACGGAATGGGCGTTTTTACGCATGACATGATACGAGGTGCGATATGGCTCATCATTATTCCAATTCCCTTTATGACCGCCTTGCGGATCGGCTGAACCAGTTCCCGCAGGGCGCGCCGCTTTCCGACAGCCTCTTTGCCATTCTGAAAATCCTCTTTTCCGAAAAAGAAGCCGGGCTGGTGGCGCAGCTGCCCATCAAACCCTTCACCGTAGACCGCGCCGCCGCAATCTGGAAGCTCGACAAGGCCACCGCCCAGAATATGCTGGAAGACCTCGCGGGACGGGCCATGTTGCTCGACATGGAGCAAAACGGCCAGCAGATGTTCTGCTTGCCCCCGCCGATGGCCGGGTTCTTTGAATTTTCCATGATGCGCGTGCGCGGCGATGTCAACCAAAAAGCGCTGGCGGAACTGTATTACCAGTATCTCAACGTCGAAGAGGATTTCGTCAAGGCGCTGTTCGTCGAGAACGGGACGCCGCTTGGTCGCATCTTCGTACAGGAAGCCGCGCTCCCGCAGGACGGCAAGCTCGAGGTCCTTGACTACGAGCGCGCTTCACACATCATCAAGACGGCCTCGCACATCGGCGTCAGCATGTGCTACTGCCGCCATAAAATGCAGCATCTCGGGCGGGCGTGTGATGCCCCAATGGACATCTGCATGACCTTCAACACCTCGGCCCGCTCGCTCATCAAATACGGCCACGCCCGGCAGGTGGACGCCGCCGAGTGCCTTGATCTGCTCGCCGTGGCGCAGGGGCACAACCTCGTCCAGTTTGGCGAAAACGCCCGTGAAGGCGTGAACTTCATCTGCAACTGCTGCGGGTGCTGTTGCGAGGCACTGCTGGCGATCAAGCGGTTCGCCATCGCCCGGACCATCCATTCCAACTTCATCGCCCGCGCCGGGAACGATTGCCGGGGGTGCGGCAAGTGTGAAAAGGTCTGTCCGGTCAATGCGATCCACATGGAAGACGGTCCGGCCGGCAAGCGCTTCGCTTTCGTCGATCCCGAGCGCTGCATCGGGTGCGGCGTGTGCGTGCGTTCCTGTGCCTTCGGCCAGCTTACGCTCGAAGCCCGGCCCGAACGCGCCATCACCCCCCTCAATACCGTGAACCGCGTGGTCGCCATGGCCGCCGAACGGGGCATGATCAAGGAACTTCTCGAAGACAACGACGCGATGGGCAATCATCGGATCATGGCGGCGGTCATCGGGGCGATCATGAAGCTTCCCGGCGCGCCGAGGGCGCTCGCCGTGGCGCAGCTCAAATCCCGCTATCTGGAAAACCTCATCGGCAAAATGGGATGACGGAAGCGAAAGCCCCAAAAGGCCAGCTAGCGATGGTTCGCAAAGCATCGCCCGCTGGCCTTTTCTTTTTCCTGGTTGCACGCGGCATCGGGAGTACCGCGCAAGCCTTGGACGCGGGATGGCCCCGCTCCCCCGCACGGCGCGGCTTTTCCGGCAACCCCGATACACTTTGTTACATTCCGCTGCATTCGGCACATCCTCATGAAACATTCCACGGGTAGTTTCGCTTCCACAGGGCAACGAGCCCTAAAGGAGCAACTACCATGTTGAAGCATACATCTTTGATCGTCGCCGGGGCTCTCGTCCTCGGAATGGGGATTTCCACCGCCTCTTTCGCTGAAATGCCTTCTCTGGACAGCCAGTCCTACACGTGGCCCGGTTCCACCATCAACACCAGCAGCGATACCGACAAGATCGCGCCCGATCCGAAGACCGGCAAGCGGCCCGGCATCCTTGACTGGGAGGGCATGGGTGCCGATGTGTCGAGGCATCCCGACAAGCCCGGCCATGATCCCAAGAACTGCGGCATCTGCCAGTAGCCCTTTCCGGGGGAAAATGCCGTCCTCCGGGAAAGTTCCCCGCGTCCCCTCGGTCGTAACGGGCCATCCTCAAGGGGGGGCGCTGAGGAACCCCTCACCTCCGGACGCGCCGAAGACAAGGCATCTCCGGTTCCGTCCAAGAGGAATCTTTCTTTTTGCCTGCAAATGGAGCATGATCGGATTGCCCCGGACAGGGCCATCCGGCGACACGGCCACCGTTGGCGGATCGGAAGGCCCGGCGGGATGGGAGGTAAACCGTGCCAGACCAAACACGCCTTCTCGTCGTTGACGACGACGCGGACATCCGTGAACTGCTCTCCGCCTACCTCGCCCGTTACGACATGACCGTCGAAACCGCGGCGGACGGCGCGGGGCTTTTCGAAAAGCTCGATCATGCCCACTTCGATCTCATCATTCTCGACATCATGCTCCCCGGCGAAGACGGCCTCAGCCTGTGCCGCCGCCTTCGGGGAACCTCGGCGATCCCGGTCATTTTCCTGACCTCGCTGGACAGCTCCACGGATCGGGTCGTCGGGCTTGAACTCGGCGCGGACGACTATGTGGTCAAACCGTTCGATCCCCGCGAACTGCTCGCCCGCATCCGCACGGTCCTCCGCCGCGCTTCCGACAAGGGGCAGGCCGCGGCGCAGTCAGATATACGCCGTTTCGCCGGATGGACCCTCAACGTCCGCTCCCGCGAGCTTTCGCAGGGTGACGAGCGGATTGCCCTCAGCGACGCGATGTACCGGCTGCTGCTCGTGTTCCTTGACGAGCCGTTCGCCGTATTGAGCCGCGAGTATCTGTTGCGGCAAACGCAGGGGCGCGACGCCGACGTATTCGATCGCAGCGTCGACATACAGGTGAGCCGACTGCGCGGGGTGCTCAAGGATACGGGCACGTCCAAAATCATCAAGACCGTACGCGGCGGCGGGTACATGCTTTCCGTCGACGTGGAGCACGACGCGTGAACCTTGACCGCCTGCTTCCGAAAACCTCCTTCGGACGCTTTTTCCTGATCAACGTGATCAGCCTCGCGCTGTTCTGGCTGCTCATCCAGCCCATGGCCAACTACTGGCGCAACCAGGCCCTGTTCCGCATGGTGGCCTCGAACGAAAGCCGCCTCTTCCTCACCCATATCCGCCTGCTGGACAAACTGCCCACGATTGCCGAGCGCAACGGGCTGTTCAATCCGAATGACGACGTATTCTCGATCCGGGTTTCGCACTTGCCGCCGGATATGCCGCGGGACGGCTCGAACTGCTCGCAGAGCCTGCGGAGACGCCTCGAGCGGGCATTCAAGCAGGAAAACATCCGGTATACGGACCTCCTGACCCGGATCGTGGTGTCACATGCACCGATCACGGTCATGGGCAGTGAAGAAAAGTACAGCGATCTCGAAACGTTTTTGACGCACCACTATATGCAGGCCGAAATCGCCCTGCGCAGGCCCGACGGGATCTGGATTTACGCCAAGCACCAGATAGAAATCATGCCGCAAAACCGGCTGTGGCTGAATACGGCGGCGCTGGCGATAGAATTCCTCCTGGTCATGAGCGGGGTGGCCTTGGCGCTGAACTGGCTGCTGCGGCCCTTGCGCAAGCTGGTGGCGGCAACCGACCGCTTCGGCAGGACGCAGGAGATCACGCCGCTGCGGACGGATTCCGGGCCCGTGGAAGTACGCGAGGCCGCATCCGCGTTCAACAGGATGTTTTCGAGTATTCAGCGATCATTCGAGGAACGGGAACGCTTCCTGACGTCGTTTTCGCATGACCTGCGCACCCCGTTGACCCGGCTGCGGTTGCGGCTCGAACAGGTGGCACAGGACGATCTGCGGGAAAAGCTGTGCGCCGACGTGGACGATTTGACCGATACGCTGAACCGTACGATTACGTTTTTGCGGAGCGCACGGAGTATTGAAGACGTCCGGCGGCCGATTGCGGTGATGCCGCTGCTGGAAGCTCTGGTGGAGGACAGGCAGGGCATTGGGGAGCAGGTAACGCTGAACGGGAACACGGCCGCCGTGCTTTTAAGCTGGAACCGGTTGCGGAGCGCCTTTGAAAATGTCGTGGACAACGCGCTGCGCTATGGGGATTGCGCCGACATTGAGGTCCACCACGAAAGAGACTCCGAAGGCAGGGAGTGGCTGTACATCGACTTCCGGGACAACGGGCCGGGCATCCCCGAAGAAAAGCTTGAATTCGTATTGGAGCCGTATGTGCGACTGGAGACATCGCGTAACCGGAAAACAGGCGGGCATGGGCTTGGGTTGTCCATCGTGCGCAACCTCGTGGAAGCGAGCGGAGGCAGGGTGCTCCTCATGAACCGCCCGGAAGGGGGGCTTCTGGTCAGGATGCTGTTCCCGCTCTAGCCACACCGGGCGCCCTTCATGGGTGAACCCGCGGGAAAAACCAAGGACATTGGCCCCATATTCGGCCTTCCGGCCGTCTTTTGCCTGCTTTCATAAAAAAACACGGCCAGCCAAATTTTTTGGTGGGCTTTTTCTTTTTCAGGCACAAAAAAACGATATGCAACGAAAATAGCCCTGTTCGCTCAAAAGTTTCTAGACCTTTCCGGCAATCGGGCCTACTCTAAAAAGGAGTCTATCCTATCTCAACATCAACCGCCTTTACCCATGCCAGACACCACCGCTTACAATTTAAGCAGGACAGGCACCATCTCTTCTTTGTTTTTTAAAAACTTGTGGGTGCTCTTTTCCGCTATCTTCGTCGTCAGTCTGATCGGGACTCTGTTCACGACGTATTTGTTCATGAAAAGCACCGCGGTGGAATCCACACGCTTCCTTGCCGACGATCTGACTTCCCAGCTGAACACGGTCTATTCACTGCTGGAAGGCATGAGCGAGCAGCCGCTGATCAAGGATACATCCATCCCCGTGCAGGAACGCGCCGCATCCATGAAAACGTATGCGGACGCTTTCGGCTTCTGGATGATCGGCGTCGTCGATCCCGACGGGACCATTTCGAGCACCTTGCGGCCCAAAACCGGCAAGGTACAGCGCGGCTACATCCCCCGCATCATGGCTTCTGGAAAACGGGAAATCAGCGATCCGTTCCCCGCCGGGGCCACCGGGGACATGACCTACAGCCAGTTTATGCCCATCAAGAAAGACGGCAAGGTCGTCAGCATCTGTTTCGTCACCACGCCCCTTTCCCTGCTCAGTGAACGCGTTACCCGCCGCGACCATACGGGAAACGGCTACTACCTGATGCTCAGCAGCACCGGTTCCCTCATCGCGCATCCCAATCCCACAATGAGCCTTACGCACATCAGGGATCTCGTCGCGGGCGAACGGTTCCTCTACGGCAGCAGCCGGGAAACCTTCCTCCGCGACATCAAAAGCGATCAGCCGGGGACGTTCATCAGCATTTTTAGGAATACGCTCTACTTCACGGCGTTCATGAACATACCCGAAACAGGCTGGACGCTCATCCACCGGGTCAAAATCCTGCCGACGGTCAAGTACATGCTGCTGGCCTTTTTCACACAGACGCTGCTGTACACCCTGCTGTTCGTGGTGCTCTATCGCTACGGGCGTACCGCCATTTCGCAGGAACTCAGGCCGGTGGACAACATCCTGCGGCAAGTCGAAGAGCTGAACAGAAGCGTCAATGCCGCCGACAGCATCACGGAAGAGGATGTGTTCAACATCATCAACATCAGCCGCAAAGGGTTGTACGACGCCCTTACCGGGCTGCCTACGCGCAACCTCTTCCGCCAGCGGGTCAACGACACCATCGAAAAGATGCCGGGCAGGCTATTCGGGGTCTTCATCCTCGACATGGACAACCTTAAGGCCATCAACGACCATCTCGGGCATGAGGCGGGCGATAAGGCCATCCGGAGCTTCGCCTCGACCCTCAAAGAATTCACGGAACGCCACTTCGGGCTGGCCTGCCGTTACGGGGGCGACGAATTCGTCCTGTTCATCCCGCTGGACACACCTTCCGATGCTTCCGCCCTAGCCCGGGAACTCCTCGAAACCCAGCACGGGAGCATCGTCGGGAACGATGTGGTTTATGCCTACGGTACGAGCATCGGGGTCAGTTTCTACCCGCTTTCCGGCACATTCGACGAAGCCCTCCACATGGCGGACACGGCTTTGTACTCCTCCAAACGGAGCGGCAAGGGAACGTTCACCTGCCTTCCCTCCCATGCGGAATGGCTTTAATCCCTTCCCTAACCGGAATCGCCGCTTTCCCGTCCCGAAAGGCATCCTGCACAGCTTCCTGAAAAAATCCGGCGTCCGCACGCGCCTGCAAAGGGAATCCTCACTCCGTGGCCTGCCTCCGCGATGAGTGTTTTGCCCGCTCCAGAGATCGAAGGCCCCATATGCCTTCGGACACGGGAAAAGCCCCCGCCTTCGACGGCGCTGGGCGGGCACAGTCCCTGGTGGTGGAAAACGCCTCGGGCCGCCGGGCCATCCGAAAGCGCCGCCTCAACCCGCTCCGAGGGAAAAGGGCCGAAGGCGGGCCAGTTCCTCACGCAACCGCCCGTTTTCCTGCAACAGCTTACGGTTTTCGGCGTAGAGTTGACGGTTTTCTACGGAAAGCTCCCGGCGCTCGGTGCGTTCCTCATCCAATTCCTTCAGCACCAGAGGGCACTGGCGGCAGCCACATCCTGAAGAAGGATATTCCTTTGATTGTTCGCGCATTACACCGCGCCCGAACAGCAACCACTCGGGAGAGACATCAAAAATGGTGCATACATTAATGATAAACGCCAAATCTGGCATATTGGCGCCCCGTTCGTACCTCCCAAGCGTGGTGAGCGGCGTCCGCAGACGTGTGGCAAATTCGCTCTGTGTCATGGCGCCCCGTACGGCCTTCAGCCGTTCCTGCAATGATTCCATAGGCAGCGTGCATCCAAAGCCCGCAGCCCCTCTGCTTTTCTCCGGCAGGGCGCACCATCGGATCGTCGTTTCCGGATCCGGCCGGAAAATTCCATTTTTGATTGACAATAATCCAAAAATGGTTAATAAAGGGCGTGGGCGGTTGAGAAATGATGTGACAACAGAACTCTACCGAACCCCTACCAAATGATCAACGTACACCCCAAGGAGTGTGGCCGAACAGGACCCTCTCTTCTCCGCCTCAACAGTCTCCCCAACAGCGCCTGTACCCTTTCCGGGCAAGCGCGGCATGTTGTGCCTCCAGGTGTGTCGGCAATACATGAATATATATACAACCTATTCTGTATTTGCTCTTTAGCGCGGAGCATGTTAATTCCTGTCTGTCATGAAGAGACACACCTGTAAGGACGTTCAATGACAAGGCAAGTTCAGAATCCGTTGACTTGCGCCTCTCCTCCGGACGAGGTTTCTGAGGTTGCAGCCTCCTCTCAACGGCGTGATACAGTCCTGCAAAGGACCGCATCTTCACTTAATCTCTACAAGATCATTGGGGATAGCTCATCCGAAATCGTCTGGGAACAGGCCTCCGCGCCGAATGCGGACTGTATTTTTTCCGGTGATCCCCGCTTTGCCTGCGCCAACAAGTGCCTCACCGTCGAAGAAGCTTACGAAACGGTTCACCCCGACGATCAGCCGCTGCTCCGTTCCGACATTGATTCGCTCCATTCCGGAGAGCAAGACTCTTTTTCGCGCCGTATCCGCGCCCTTGGCTGCGACGGGAGCTGGATTCCCGTGGATGTCTGCGCCCGCAGCCTGCGCGACAACAATAGGACGCCCCTTTACCTTATCGGCGGCTTTAAGGGCATCTCCAACCTTCCTCCCGTCTCCTCCGCTATCGCGTCATCCCGCGATCCCCTCATATCCGACATTATCTGGGAACGTTTCGTTTCCGGGGGCGGCTTCGCCATTTCCGACGGTGTGGAACGGTTCCTCGGTCATCCGCGCCACCACTTCAGGAGCGTGGAGGACCTTGTCTGCCTGCTTCACCCCAGTGATCTTGCCATCGTCCACGAACGCATGAAAGCCGTGAGCAGCCTGACCGGCTGCGACTGCCTCTCCGTCCGGATGCGCCATAATGACGGCACATGGCGGCAAGTCGAGGCTCGGGTGGTCGTCTTGCGCGGCCGGGCCGGTGAAGACAGGATCATCGGCGCACTCAAGGACATCACCCCCAAGGCCGTGCGGGATCTCCCGTCGCTCCAGCCCGCGCAGATTTCATCCTTGACGGGGTTGTACACGCTCGAAGCCGGGCAAGCCATTATTGAAAAAAACCTTCTCACAGGCCTCAACCTGCAGGCTCTCATCCTCGTGGATTTCCGCAACCTCGACGAGATCGAGCAGCGTCACGGCAATCGCTGGAAGAACCTTTTTCTCCAGCACGCGGGGGCCATCCTCCGCAACCTCGCCCGCGAGAACGATGTTCCCATCCACTGCCGCGCCGGTTCGTTCATCCTGTTTGCGGATCAGTACGAGTCCTTCCGTGAGGTGACCGACCTCACCCGCAACCTCCAGCGGACGCTCGGAGCCGTCTGCGCGTTCGACGGCGAATCCGATTCCGTGGAATTTTCCATCGGCATCGCCGTCGCACCCTATGATGCCCTCACTTTTTCCGGACTCGTAGACCGCGCCGCTCAGGCGTGCAGCCAGCGTTCGGGCGTCAACTTCTACGACAAACAGGCCGCCGATCGTTTCCGGCTTGACTCGGAGCTCCTCGAAGAGGAACGGCGCCGCGAAAAAGAGCAAATGCGCGAAGCCCTCCAGACCATTATGGATAACGTGGACGCCTACCTCTTCGTCGTCCACCCGTTCCGCCATGAGGTTCTGTTCGCCAACCGCCAAATCCGCAGCATCCGGCCCGAATGTGTGCCCGGTTCAGTCTGCTACCGTTCCTTTTTCCGTTTCGACAAGCCCTGCGTCGACTGTGCGATCCTCAAAGGGCGGGATTGCCTTATCGAAAAGGACGGCCAACAGATTTATCTCCAGCTCCGCCATAAAAAGATCCGGTGGCTCAACGATGAGATGGTCTACCTCGTCAGCGGCACCGACATCACCGAACGTATGCTCCATGCCCGCAAGCTTGAGCACATGGCCTATCACGATTCCCTGCTCGACATCCCCAATCGGCAGGCCGCGCTCAGGAACCTCCAGCACATGCTGCGCGAGGGCAAGCGTTGTGCCGTCGTCCTGTTCGACATCAGCGATTTCAAGCTGTTCAACGAAACCTTCGGCCACGCCAAGGGCGACCTGCTGCTCAAGGACGTGAGCCTGTCCATCGCCCGTTTCGTGCCTGAAGGCAGCCTCTACCGTTCCGGAGGGGACGACTTCCTTGTCCTGCTTTCCGGCGCTGACGGCCCGCAGGCCGAACGCCTCGCCCAGTCCGTCAGGAACTCCTTCCTGCGCGTGCTCACCATTGAGGATCTCGAATACACCTGCAACATCGACGCCGGGATCAGCATTTCACCCCAACACGGGACCAATCCAAGCACCCTCATCACCCATGCCGAGCTCGCCCTTGCCGAAGCCCGCAAGGAAGGCCGGGGCATCTACCAGTTCAACAAGGAACTCGATCAGATCCTCTCCCGCAAGAAGCTGCTCCAGATCCTTATCCGATCCGCCCTGGCCAACGGCGACTTTGAGGTGCATTTCCAACCGGTCTTCGAGATCAGCACGGGCTTGTTCCGCAAGGCCGAGGCCCTGTTGCGTCTGCGGGACGCTGCGGGCAGCTTTATTTCACCCGCCGAGTTCATCCCTGTAGCCGAAGAGACCGGCCTCATCGTGGATGTCGGGTATCTTGTGCTCGATACCGTCTGCCGCCAGCTGTTGAGCATGGCGAGCGTAGCGGGGCTTCCTTTCCAGATCGCCGTGAACATTTCCGCCATCCAGCTTCTCCAGACCAATTTCGTCAGCAGGGTCGTGGAGATCATCCAGTATCACGGCATCAACCCGCAGCAGCTTGAATTTGAAATCACCGAGAGCGTGCTCATCAATTCCTTCGAGCAGGTCAAGGGCGTCATGCAGCAGCTGCGGGACAAGGGCATCCGGTTTGCGCTCGATGACTTCGGCACGGGCTACTCCAGCCTGAGCTATCTGACCCACCTTCCCATCAGTACCCTCAAGCTCGACCGCTCGTTCATCAGGAATCTCGAAACATCCGAAAGCAACCGGCAGGTATGCAAGGCCGTCATCGACATCGCCCGCCACTTCAATATGGCGATCGTCGCCGAAGGTGTTGAAAACGCGGAACAGTCTAAAATCATTTCAGAACTTGGAGCAACAAGCATACAGGGCTTCTACTATGCCCGGCCCCTGCCCGGCGGCCAGCTTGTTCCGTGGCTTTCGGAACATGAAGATCACGATATCCCAACGCCCGAACAAGACAGGCCGAGAGAGAGAGAGAGAGAGAGAGAGAGAGAG
>CEAX01002607.1_pt1 | contig 14613 bp, 8 predicted proteins | sample 554721 | NCBI WGS metagenome assembly CEAX01 (sample SAMEA3182098, study PRJEB8094) | gut metagenome | biome: human; feature: gut; material: Stool; isolation source: human stools | place: Canada | collected 2012-05-30 | reverse complement strand
AGGATGCGCAGATACTGGACGAGCTGCGCCAGCTCCCCGAGCAGCTTCCGCTGTATCAGCAGCAGATCCAGCGATTTTTTGAGTTGGTGCTGAATGTAGACAGCGCAGGACGGGAGCCGCAGGCACAGGCGGCAAAAAATTACTTTCACGACTCTCCGAAAGATCCCGACCTGTTTTCGTTCCGCCCCATCCCGCTCAGCTTTGAGCCAGTGGAGCCGGGGCGGTGTTCGCCGGTGCTGTATTCCTCCAGTATCCGGGACATGATCGACTACTCTCTGCGGAGCTGTGTGGAGCGGAACATCACCGTGCGGCGCTGCAAGAACTGCGGACGATGGTTTCCGCAGACCGGGCGGGTCAGCGCGGAGTATTGCGAGCGGCCTGTTCCCAAAGGGCAGCAGCACTGCCGCGACATCGGCGCTCTGAAGCAGTGGACGCTCCGGCAAGCGGGCAATGACGCTTTCAAGGCCTACCGGAAAGAATACAAGCGGCGCTTTGCGTGGATCAAGGCCGGACGGATCACCGATCAGCAGTTTTACGATTGGAGCGAACGTGCCAGAGCGGAAAAGGATAAATGTGAGCAGGGCCTGATCTCTCAGAAGAAACTGGAGGTCTGGCTGAAGGAATCCAAATGAAAAACCGTGTGCTGACCTTGCGGTCAGCACACGGTTTTCTTTGTCTATTGCGAGGCAGATTTTAAACCGCCCCATGTAGGGTTTGAATGCTATTTTTCTTTATTTCCCGCATCTTCCAGCAGATTTGTAACCACTTCGCTGAGCTGCGCGGCGTTCTTGGAAGTGATGACAGGGACGCCGGTCTGCGTCTCAATGGCCTTCCGCGCGTCGCCGGCCACCTTGCCACCGGCACGGGCCACGTCGATGTTCTCCGAAAGGGTTGCCGGTGCCTTCTGCTTGGAAATTTCCGTGGTGGTGGCCTCCGCCAGCATATTCAGCACCAACTCCAGCGTGGTCATGTTGTCACGAAGGTTTTCCTTTTTCAAGCCTTTTAGGTTTTTGTACTGCCGGGTGGACATCCCCGACCATGCACGGGAGATCTCATCGGTGAGGATGGCGTATTCCACGCCCTTCTGCACGCCGCGGGCATCCCATTCATCGGTCAATTCTTTGCGAACTTGGATGGCTTGCAGCCGCTGGTTGATCCACTCGTGGGTATAGCCCTTCTTGAGATAGGTTTCCAACGCCCGCTCGATGGTTAGCTCCGGGTCGATGGTCTCCTCAATGCGGTCCCGTCCCACCTGTGCCAGCCAGAGTTTGAACGGCTCCGCTTTGGGTGACGGGATGGACTGGATGATACGGAGAAGTTGCTCGGTATCGGCCACATCGGTCAGGCGTTTTTTTCCGTCTGGAGCAGTCATTTTCAAGCCGTGACAATTTGTCACGGTTTCATTGCCCTCGGCCTTCAACCGTTGTTTAAGTTTGCGCCAATACGCCGTGGGATCAACGCTGTCCGTCAGTACGCCAACCACATCGACAATGGAAAAATACCATTCTTCCTTTTCCTCGTCCCACGCCGTGCGAATGCGTTGGTTTTCAAAAAGCTGGATCTTATCATTTGGCTCCATATATGCATTCTCCTTATTAATCATCCTTCATATGTCCGCTCTCTAACGGCACCATATAGGTGCACTTCTTTTCTTCGTTAAGATAGTTGGTGCAACCATAGAATATGTCACCATTCTTCGGATTCTTTTTGACGATTAAATAACCATCTGTACATTTAGGACATTTCAAAATGTCATGCATATGCGTCCTGTCATTGGTCATGAAGTCGCAAAGTTCTGCCTCGTTTGTGCATATCCAGAGATTCAGGCCATAGTTTTTATTAAACTCGTACTTTAGAGGAAAACCGCATACGGGGCAACGCAAGTTAAACAGGTCCACTACTTGCATATTGAGCTCATCATCATGTGGAATATTGAAATCCTTAATGAGTTCTACAAGAAATCTGGATGGTTTCGTTTTAGGTGCCGCGATATATACCCTGTTTTTTGTCCGTGTCATCGCCACATAAAACAATCGCCGCTCTTCTGCAAAGGGCATACTATTGTCCTCATATGTAACGAGCTTAATAATAGGATCATCTTCTATCTGGCACGGGAACCCGAATTTTCCTTCGAACATATTGATCAGAATTACGTTGTCATACCCAAGTCCCTTAGAGCTATGCGCCGTCATAAATGTTATCTTTGCATTTGGATACTTCTCGCTTCTAATCGCACCGCCCGGCAATTCGCTGAACCGATTTGTTCGGTATAGCTTGTACATATCATAATTGTATCGTCCGATCAGCAAAATCGAACTCTGCTCGCCATACTCAGATATAATCTCGCCAATGACATGCTCGATGGTATCTGCAAGTCGCTCCATTGGTTTGATACTATCATCGAAAACTTCAAGAACAATCGGATTCTCAAGATGCTTTGGAGAAATCAACTGCTTTCGGATTTGCGAAGTATTTCTTTGTACAAAGCCTCCAGCAATATCAATAAGCTCCTGCGAATTACGGTAGGTATGAGTAATCTTCAACTCCGTTCCAGCTCCCATAAGCTCCAGGAAACGAGTAAATAGCGTAATATCAGAGCCAGAAAAAGCATATATCGACTGCCAGTCATCACCGACCGCAACAACCTTCGCCTGTGTAATTTGAGATAGCCTTTTCGTTAGATTGAATCTCTGACGAGCAATGTCTTGGAACTCATCAATGATGATGTACTTGTAAGGGAGCATGACATTCTGCCGCTCAATCTCCTGCAAATAGAAGTGTGCATCATTTATCATGTCTGCAAAGTCTATCTGATTGCGCTGTTTCAGCACGGATTGATAGTGGTGATACACCTGCTCGGCAATATCCAGAAACAGAAGCGTTCTCGGATTGTCTGTTCTTTCTCGCAAAATAGCGAAGCCGCCATCGTCATAACCGGTTGTTTTGTATTGTTCAATAAACTTCATCATAAAGATGATCAGCTTATAAATGTACTTGTCTTTCCCGGTTTCTACAATCTTCTTATAGACTTCTTCCAAATTACGAGGCTTTAGAATAAAGCCCTCATTTTCAAGCACTTCTTTCAGATGGTCCAGAAGAGGACGCCGATCCGTATAGAAGGACCATGTTTCCAGTAATGTAGTTTTATTGGTCTTATGAAGACGACGCTTATCACTAATGGCTCGGAGATAACGCTGCCTCTGCTGCGGGGTAAACAGGCTGTTGTAGCCGCTCTCGCTGAGTGCATAGTGCTCCAGCCAAACGCTGTGCTCCCCTTGTGAAATATAGAAATCGGGGGTGTATTTTTTGTTACGAGAAGGTGATCCAAAGGGATACACTCTTTCATACTCATAATCCAGTCCGTTTAGATACAGGAAGTTTGCAATTTGCACTTCCTGCATGGAACGCAGGTATTCTCCCGTTATGGTCCGAGTCTTTTTTGTGCGCTGCTGTTCGACTTTTTTGATGTATTCGCCCAGCCCGCTTTTTAGTGTTTCAAAGTCCTGCGCCGCTTTGTAAAGATGGTATTGATTCAGGTCCGTAAATTTGAAAACATCCTCGGACAGATCAAAGTAATATCCCAAGAACAAAACCAGATTGCGCATGAGCTGCTTGTTGTGAAAAATCGACTTTTCCAGCATATCAAAAATAATCTGCTGGGAAGAAAAATTGATCTCAGGCGGTTCTGCCGAAAACTGTTTCACAATATCATACGCAAACGCATGAAAGGTGCAGATCTTCGCCGGAATACCTAGCCCCTTATTGATTCGATCACGCAGTTCTCCAATCGCCTTGTTCGTATAGGAGATCACAATGATCTCTCCCGGATCTATACTCTTCTTCTCAACCAGATACTTGACCTTTGCAGCCATCGTTGTGGTTTTTCCCGCACCTGCACCAGCTACCAACAGGCAGTAGTCATCATCGGTAATTACTGCACGGCGCTGTTCTTCATCCAACTGAATATTAGGGTCAATCTGTTTTAGGATATTGTCAAAGTAGTCTTTATCCCGCTCCAGCGCGCGGTCCACATATGTGGTATTATGCGCCGTAATATCTCCATCCAAAGATTGCATCTGGCGCAAGAAGCGGCGCAGTGAGTCGATATCAACTCGTATCGCTGCAGCGTTATTGCAGACATATTGAAAAATAAGCTTATTGGTTAGGCTCTCGTTGTATTTTCCATATGTATCCCGCAGCCTCTGCGCATCTCTGTGCGAAATATAGTGTTCTGCTGAAAACAACTGGGCGTGGTCTCGTTCGAAAGAAATCAAGACGTTTTGCAGATTTTTGTAATCCAGTCCCGCCTCTTTCATGTGCGGAGTATTCTTACTCAAAGAGGAAAAGTATGATGCTGGCAGCCCGCAGTGAGGGCATTTTTCAGCTCTGTCGGAAATTGAATTTCCACACTCCGGGCAACGAATTAAGGCCATATCTGTGTCCTCCTTGTGGCATCGCAAAGTAAACTATGCGTCAAATCCAAGCTTTTTCAGTCTTCCTCGTACCGCCGATGCGCTGCGCTTTAGGGTAATGGCAATCTCACTCACCGGTACGGACTTCTTATATAGGTCAATGAGGCAGTCATCATGATCTTTCGTCCATGGAGCGCCTTGCATCTCTGTCTGCATATTCTCTGCTGTGAGAATTGCATCCAGATTGTCTATGATAAAATGCTGCGCGGCATTGTTGTAAACGACAACCTGATAGGGTCCGTTGCTGCTCGTTCGTTCTTCCACGGAAATGCCGGTTTCTTCGCCAATTTTCGTTGGCCTTTTCGTACGCTTTCCGTCTGGTGTGAGCGCGCATTCCATCATTCCAATTTCCGTGAGCCATGTGAGAATTCCTGAATAGGTAAGTTTTTGCATAGTGTCATTATCAGCCAGAGCGTTTATCCGCTTGGCAATTTCGCTGGCCGGAATAGGCACCTCAGAATAGACAAACTGGCTTCTTTTCTCAACAGGGATTTCAAGAGGAAGCTTTTTAGGTTTCTTATTCACAGCCGTCTTCGTCCCGCCATTTTCAATTACCTGCCGCAACACGTCAGATATGAAGAAAAAGCAACGCGATAACCGGACATTGTTGATAAGATCATCGTCTGGAGCCATGGTGCCATCGATGGGATTGATGCCGTTTGCCAGCTTGTCCATATACATTTTTGCCCGTTCTATTTTTTCAAGTTCAGTCATACGCTCCTCCTTATCCCACAACCAACTTATTCGTCTTCTTCAAGAACTTCGCCGGGATCGGGCGGTCCGGCTGCCAGGTGATATTCATCGGCCTGCTACCCTCATGCTTCACATAGTTCGCCATACCCAGAAAGGTATACGCCTCCGCACTGCCAATCACATGGTCTGGCTTAAACTCACAGGCGGACAGTAACACCTTAAGTACATTCTACTTCTGTCTGTATTTGTGCTGAAAGTTTTTCTCTTATAGCGATGGTAACCTTGGGTATCCCGTAAAACTAATCAGGCCAATAACTCCATCCTGGCTGGCGATGTATCTTTTCACCAACCTATTTCGTTATGCTCTTTTTCTGTCTCGTAAATTTTGCGAAACTTTTTTCATTTCGGCTACTGACTTTTGTTTGCATGACTCCCCACATCAAAAAACTCAATTGCCATTTTACCAGACATTGTCCGTTATTCTTCAAAATCGGAATCCATATAATCCAACTTACTTTCGTTCAACAGCTTCTTTCGCTCCTGCCATTGCGGCATATACTGGTTTAAAATAGCGACAAACTCCGGACCATGACTTTTGACTTTCAGATGTGCCAGCTCGTGCAGGATTACATATTCAAGACTCTCTATCGGCTTCTTCGCCAACTGAAGATTTAGCCAAATTTTTTGTGTGTTTGTGTTGCAGGTGCCCCATTTGGTGGTCATATATTTGCTTTGCCAACTGCTACAGTAAAGCCCCGTAGTTTTCTCCCACTTGGGAAGATATTTCGCCACTTCCTGTTTCAAGAGGTTGCGGTACCATTCATTTACGAAGCTTTCTCTCTGCTTTGGACTGCTTTCTTTTCTAACCGTCAGAATAGCCTTGTCACCCGAAAGTGTGAGAGCATTGCCTTTGTAGCTGTATTCCACTTGAAGAAAGTACTGCTTACCCCAAACATATAATGTTTCCCCGGACACATACTGCCGCTCGCTTTGACGCGGCTGCTGTTGAAACTTCTCCTGTTGTTTTTTGATCCAGCCGAGTTTTGTCCGAACGAACATCGTAATTGCTTCATCCGTCAGTTGCGTGGGTGCCGATACACGAACCCTGCCGTCCGGTGGAAGCACAGAGAGATGCAAATTTTTAATATTTTTTCTGATAACTTCCACAGGAATATTGAAAATAACTATTTGCATCAGTACTCCTCTTGTTCCACAACAATTTGATAAATTCGCTCCACTTCGCTATCGTCATTCAAAAGTTGATAGAGCGCTCGCTTGATTTTATTTGCCTTAACCGGATTATTTCGGAAACCATCGAGCCGCGCCTTGACAATGGCTTTGTGCAGCTTCAAGGCAGTCGCCTCATCTTCTCCGCAATTATCATAGAGCGCCCGCAGTGCGCCATTGGAACGAATACTCTCAGGGTACTTTGTATTCTCCTCGGGCTTTGCAACATTTTTCGCCAGTTCCATGTATGTGTCCAGCAGCTGCCCGTAGGCAATCACTCCGCGGCGGCGGTCAAGTATCAACTGCTCCAGGATTTCAGACATTTTTGCGTAATAAGCAGGGTTGATGACCATTCGCTCAACAACCTTTTTGCGGATGTTGTTCTCAATGGTTTCTGCCGCACTCTCCTGCTCGCCTTTTTGCTCGCTCTTCAGCTTATTTTCCTGCGAGATGATGAAATCAAGCAGGGTAAAGTCTTCCATGCTGCCGATCTTTTGCGACTCGCTGGCTGAGATGTAGTTGTCAATCAGATACCGCATACCCGGTTCGTAGGCTTTCAGATCAATAAAATCGCCGCTGGCCCTACCAATCGTGTCACGCATGTTCACATAGAACGCAACCCTGTCGTCCAATGCGCTTTGCTCGGAAAGGGTATACCCTAAATCCGTCATACGAGGCTTTAACTCCGCAAAAGCGCGAATCAAGCGTCCAACGAGCTTGTACAGCTTCTCACGAATGCGGGCAAAGGCTTCGTCCTGATTTTCGTCGCGACCACTTTCACCACAGAAATAGTGAATATAGTCGAGCTCTTTTCTGGGCAATTCGACGCCCTCGCAAAGCTCATCCAATTCCTCCAGGGTATCAACGAAATACTTTTTCGCTTCTGTAGCTCTATCTTTCAAAAGCCCATCGACATCCTCGGCATCATAGCTTTCAAAGGCACCGGCGGTATACTTGTTCATGGCATCCGCCAAGTCTCCGAATAGTTCCTTGTAATCTACAATATAGCCAAAGTCTTTGCTCTCGCCATCCAGACGATTGACTCGGCAGATCGCCTGGAACAGGCCATGGTCATGCATCGCCTTATCGATGTAGAGGTAGGTACAGCTGGGAGCATCGAAACCGGTAAGCAGCTTGTCAACTACGATCAGCAGTTTCATGTTTGCAGGTTCGTCCACAAACTTGCGTTTTGCTTCCGCTTCAAAAGCTTCTACTTTTTTGGCAATCTGCGTCTTGTCCTCCGACGGGTCAACGCCGATCATTTTCAGATAAGTGCTGTATTTTTCATATGTTTCGGTTTCTTCCTCGTCGCTGACAGTATCCGTTCTTAAATCACCGGCTTGTGGCGTATAAGAAGAAATAATCGCACATTTCCGGAAACCCTTGCTTTGGAAAATTTCATAGTATCGGCATGCCGAATACACAGAACCGGCCACAAGGATAGCATTTCCGTTTCCATCCATCAGTCGTGCCTTGGTGGCAAAATCAAAGATGATATCATTGGCGATTTGCTCCAAGCGGGAGCGAGAGGAGAAAATCTTTTGCAGGTTACCCCAATAAGCTTTGAGTTTTGCTTTTGCTCTGGGGGCCAACCCAACGGTTTTTGCCTCAAACCATGCGTCGATTCTATCCTGAGAGGTCATGCCCTGCGGCACATCTCTGGCCTCATACCGCAGATCCAGCACAACACCGTCCCGGACGCCTTCATTAAACTTGTAGGTATGAATATATCCGCCAAAAGTTTCCAGGCTGGTCTTTTTGTCTTTCTTCAAAAGCGGTGTTCCTGTGAAACCAATAAATATTGTATTGGGAAGGATCGCCTTCATAGCCTCGTGGAGCTTGCCGGACTGCGTGCGGTGACACTCATCCACAAAAACTACGATATCGCCCTTTGCAGAAAAATCCTTGGGCAAGGCGTTTTTCAGATCTTCAATGTATTTTTCGTAATCCGTTTCCGAACTGTCGCTGCCACGTTTCCCGAATTTATGTACCAGAGAGCACAGCAGGCGATCATCAAAAGCATTCAGACGCTCAAGAAGATCCTTTCCGCTCTTAGTACGGACGATATTTTCATCCACACCCTTATAATTCTTTTCAATCTGCTCGTCCAGCTCTTCACGATCCGTAACAACCAACACACGCGCATTGGGATTGTTTTCCAGAATCCACTTAGATAACCATACCATCGTCAGGCTCTTGCCACTGCCTTGAGTATGCCAGACGATGCCGCCGCATTTCTTGTCCGTTAAACGGTGCTGCGCCCGCTTGATGGCGTAATACTGATTATAACGGCAAACCTTTTTGATGCCCTTATCGAAGATTATAAAATTGTGGATCAGATCAAGGAAGCGCTTTTTGTAAAACAGCGCAAAAATTTGTTTTTCCAGCTTACTGGGGATACCCTTGCAATATTCTTCGACATCAATGTCCATAATATCGCGTTCTGATTGATGCTCGGAAAAGCCGTCATCTTTCCACTCCAGATAATACTTCTCTGGAGTGAGCAGCGTACCATAGCGCAAGCCCTCACTGTCGTTACCGGCCATACAGAACTGAATGGTAGTAAAGAAATCTTCGATGAAATTCGATTTCTGGTTGGTCAGATTCTGCCGGATGCCGTTGGACACGGATACGCTACTCTTTTTCAGTTCGATCACCGCAAGCGCAATACCATTCACATAGAGAACGATATCCGGGCGCTTAGTGTTGTTGCTTACAACGGTGACTTCCTCCGCAATGTAGAAGTCGTTTTTGCTGACGTCTTCAAAGTCAATAAAATATACCGTCTTGGGGGACTGCTCCACGGACTCCTTGACCTTGGCACCGTATTTCAGCAGACTGTAAACCTCTTTGTTGGCGTGGTACAAGCCCTGCTGCAGATTGGTGGAGGTCTTAACCAAGGCATCCACTGCATTGGATGCAAGCTTTTCAGAGTAGCCTTGTTTCAGCAGCCAGGCATGCAGCTGCTCCTGCATGATATTGCGGTTTTCACTGTCATGCAGGTTCCCCAGATATGTATAGTGCAGCTTGTCCAGAAAGAACTTGACCACACGGTTTTGAGTTTTGTGCTCGCTGTCACCAATGTTGGGCATGGAAACACCTCCAATGTTTTATTCTTTTCGAAATCAAACCCATTCGCTGGCGATTTTGTTTGCATGGGAAATGCAATGCACAATAATAATGCCAGTATTATCTTTTACATAGGATTTTGTTTGCGTGTCATTCTCATCGAAAACATACTGCCTATCAAACCTATATCCTGATACAATGCCAGCAATTGCCATTGCTTTTTTTCCTGATCCTATCTCCTTGAAACATACAGGGCCACCCGAAAAACCAGGATTGTTGTGCCCATCAAGCAATAATATGGACTTATTGTCCGTCAAAATTGTCGATAAGCAGGCTTTCTTTACAAAGGGCAAAGGTTTACTATCACCCGGAATGGAACTAAGCAGTTGATCGTACTGATAAGGGAAACCCAAAAAATAAACATCCTGACCTAAAGCAAGACCTTTTGTAGTATTTTCGTTTTCAAACATTGGTGTTAATTGCTGATATGGTGTAACCTTCATAACAGCAATATCAATTTCTTGGTCAGCTGGATACCTGATTTCGACATCAAATGTTTGATAATTCTTTTCTACCAATAATGCAATTTTTCCGGTTGATGGATGATTTGCACTCTTAAAAATATGTTTTGCAGTTACCAAGAACTGAACACCGTGGTCTTCAATTGTAAATGCTGTTCCTGTAGATGTTCCGAATACGATTCTAAAAACTCGAGATATTATTTCCATCTGAACCATAATATGTCGCCTTTCTTTATTTTTCCAAACAAATCTTGCCCGTCAGAAGCTGCTGCATCATGCCTTGCTTGACTTGACGGTATTTAGTGAGTTTATTTTCCAATGCTGCAATATCAGAATCCATTTCGGACAAAGCCTCTGCGATGGCTTTTTGCTCCGCAATGGTAGGGGGAAGCAAAAATTCAAATTTACCTACATCTTTCTGATACAAGTGGATAATTGTTGAACCCGCAGAGAGCCTATCCAAAAAATTCTTGAATACGAATGAAGACAGAATTTGGTACACAAAAACGGGATCATAGGCATCCTGCAATGGTCGAATTACAAAAATGCCACTATTCAGAGTAGCCGGTTTGGTTAGCTCTTGCACCAGAGCAGCCTTACCCAAGGAACCATCTTTGGTGATGAGAATATCATTGTTTTGGAGCTGAATATTGCGGTCTTGCTCATAGCGAGACCGGGTTACATAATGGCATCCATCCCACAGAACCCTACCATCATCAAAATCTGTTCCGGTAACCAAGAGCGCATATCCGCTATCCAAATATTCGGATTTCTTCAACCCTTGCCAACCAATTCTGGCCTTAACTTTGGAGTTCTTCATAAGATTGAAGTATCGCCACTCTCCAGAGAATCCCGGTAGGCGGCGTTTGCCGGTCAGCAGTTCCTGTATTGCGCCCTGCTTGATTGCTTTTTTCTTATCAATCTGTTTTTCGACCAGATTGATAAGCTCGTCCACTTCTGATAGTGCAGCTGCTATATTTTCTTGTTCATTGATAGGTGGACGGGGAATTTCTATATCCAGCATTCGCTCTTTTGATATATTTTTCATACTGTTGCTGGTGCCTGTTGCAGTTGCCCGAACAGCGTCCCTGTACTGTTTGGTGTTAAGCAAATAGTTTAACCACACAAAGTCAAAACTACTTTTGTTGAAATTTTGAATCTGCCACAACCTGTCAGGCAAATATGTTCCGGTCTTTGCGTCTTTTGTAAAGCCACATTCTCCAACTAACGCTGGGGTGTTCATTCGGCTGATAATTATGCTACCTTTTACCAAAGGGCATTTAAGCCGTAGGTAATCCTGCGGAATAACAGGTTTTGTTTCAGCAGTATCCACAACACCATCATGGACTGCTGATGTTTTTAAGATATGATATTCAGAAGATAACGAATTGTCTGAATTAACACTTACGCCTGCTTCTAATTTTTGAAATGCAGCAGAAAGCGAAGAAGTCTCCCAATCCTCTGGAATTACACCAATCTTGGTCTGCTTATATCCAGGTTTTACCATACAAATCCCATCCTTTTCAGATGATCCTTGACCTTGGACTCATAATCAGCAACAGTGGCAGTTAGTTCCGGCAGGGTATCCTCATACCGCTCCACCAGTTCCACAATACGGTTGGTCATCTGGTGGGAAGTGGTGACATACAGCGCCTTGATTCCTTCAAAGATGGTGGCATACCATTTGCGGTTCACCAGCAGATCCAGGATCTCTTCATCGGTCAGCAACGCATACTTCGCCCGAACCTTTTCCTCCAATTCGGCGTTCATTTCCCTGACGGCCTTATTCTGCCTGGAAAGGGAATCCATCAAATCCACAAACTGTTTCAATGCCGCGTATTCCTCGCTCTTGGGATCAGGCTTTTTCAGCACCTTCAGACGGGCGGCGACAGCTTTAGTGTCCACCTTGTCCTTGTCGTTGAGGTACTCCTTCAGATAGCCCTCATCGCCGGTCTGCTCCTCCACAAACTCGTCCAGTCTGCTCTGGGTCTCTTCGGCAATGGCCTGCACCTCATTGATTTTCTTGCGTTCGGCGGCGAAGAACACGGACTCGATCAGTGCCCTGGGCAGCAAAACACCCTCCCAGCCAATGACCCTTTCCTGCCCCTTTTTCTTGCCGGAGGTGTATTCACCCATGATGTTTTCCCGTGTCCGGGCGGCGCCATAGCCGTCCACCGACACAAGATAAACATCGTCGCCCATGACTTCGTGCCAATAGGAAAGCAGCACCTCGTAGACATCGTACTTATCCACCAGCTCCAGACCATCAAAGCAGTCAATCAACTGCTCCGACAGCTCGACGATATAGGGCTTGACTTCCGTATCTTCATCAATGCTCCGAAGACCGGAATCCACCATCTGCATCCACGCATCAAAGGCATTGTCGATGCGCTCGGTGTAGGCAGAAAACGCAGGGTCGTTATAGACCACGTTGCGGATATCCTCTTTGGGAATGTTCAACTGATAATAGCCCTCCCGCATCTGAGAGAACAACTTGCTTTTCAGACCGGGAAACAGTGCCCAATACTTCTCCATGGAATCTACATCTGCCGCGGGAATACCGCCATGCAGATGTCCATCAATGTCCTGTAAATCTTCCGGGGTGGAGCTGTCAATGTAACGGGGGATATTCAGGTTATACTCGTTTTTCTTCTTGATCTCATCATTGGGAACAAAGCGGGCATACTTGGGATCGTCTGTGATTTGCTGATTGAATGTGGTGACGATTTTGTAGATGTCCCTCTCACGCAGGCGATTCTTGTTGCCGTCCTTAACGAAGTCATGGCTGGCATCAATCATAAAGATGCCCTGGCGCTTGGCGGCATCAGCCTTATCGATGATGATAATGCAGGCAGGGATGCCGGTGCCATAAAACAGGTTGGCGGGCAGGCCGATGATGCCCTTGATATAGCCCTTGTCAATAATAGCTTTGCGGATAGTCGCCTCCGCATTGCCGCGGAACAGAACACCGTGGGGAAGAATGACCGCAGCCTTGCCAGTGCTTTTCAAGGACTTCAAAATATGGAGCAGCCATGCAAAGTCACCGTTCTTTTCCGGCGGTCTGTCACCATAGCCATCAAAGCGGCCATAATCCTTAAGGCCATCCGTCCAGTTTTTCAGAGAAAACGGAGGATTGGCCACCGCAAAGTCGAAACGCTTCAGCACCTCATCATCGGAGCCTTCTTCAAAATAGCGGGGAGCAGAAAATGTATTTCCTGCTCTAATCTCACCGGCAGCCTTATTGTGCAGGACAAGGTTCATCTTGGCGAGACCTGCGGTGGTTACTTCCTTTTCCTGCCCCCAAATGGCAATCTCGAAGGGGGCTTCATCCGCTGCTCGAATCAGAAGTGAACCGGAACCGCAGGCAGGGTCATACACGGAGTAACCCTCGTCGCGCTCCTCGATGCTGTCGATGCCAATCACTTTGGCAAGAATACGGGAAACTTCGGCCGGTGTGTAGAACTGGCCCTTGCTCTTGCCGCTTTCCGTGGCAAAATGCCGCATCAGATATTCATAGGCATCGCCAAGAATATCGTCACCGCTGGCTTTGTTCTTTTTGAAATTGAATTCGTCACGCTGGAAAATGGCAATCAAGCCGGTGAGCTTATCCACCATTTCTTTGCCGCTGCCTAACTTGGCCTCATCATTGAAATGGGCATTGTCGATCACGCCGCGGAGATTGTTCTCCCCGGCTTCTGCCAGCTTGGCGATAACTTTGTCCATTTCTTCACCGATGTTTTTATTGCCCTTCAGCGCAACCAAATCATCGAAGCTGCCACCTTCCGGAACAGTAATATCGGCATATTTTACGCCCTTAAACTTGTCCGTAACATACTTCACGAACAGCAGGGTCAGGATATAGTCCTTGTATTGAGAGGCATCCATGCCGCCTCTCAGCTTATCACAGCTCGCCCAAAGAGAACTGTACAGCTCATTTTTCTTTATTGCCATGTTCGTTTACCACGCTTCTCTTAATTTGGTATTTCTGCTTTCCCGCAAATTGGCTTTACGGAAACTGCGTTGTGTTATCTTTTCAATTTGTATACACGGTTCTTATTGCCGCCCTCTGCAATAACAACACCTTCATCCAGCAATCCCTTCAACAGCTGTTTGGCTCTTGTACTCTTAACACCCAGCAGTTCTGCAATATCAGCACTTCTGGCCGAAATATGATCTGTCAGGTAAGTAATAATTTCATTCTTTTGCCGTGCTGTTTTTATCGTCGTTTTTTTATCGTCACTTTTTATCGCCGCTTTTTTATCGTCACTCTTGGAGAATAAGAGCGTTAATGTCGTCCGCTCTGGCTCGAGTTGCTCTGTAATCTCCGGAGTTGTCCAATTTTGCTCACGCCAGACGCGGAAGATATTCGGGATGCCGCTACCAGCACGCTCACCAATATCAATTAGGTTGAACATCTTCAGCATCGTTCCGTTCCGCGGATCAGAAACACCGCCGCTCTTTGCGGCATCAATTTCGATGCGGAAGCTGCCCGGATTAGACATCGTAATGCTATTACGCTTTTTGACGATGACCAACCCCTGTCTGCCGTAATAATCGGCATTCACCAAACAGTTGGCCAGTGCTTCACGCAGTGCCTGATGCACTGGGGTATCATCTATACGGGTACCACC
>CEAX01008810.1_pt1 | contig 14692 bp, 19 predicted proteins | sample 554721 | NCBI WGS metagenome assembly CEAX01 (sample SAMEA3182098, study PRJEB8094) | gut metagenome | biome: human; feature: gut; material: Stool; isolation source: human stools | place: Canada | collected 2012-05-30 | reverse complement strand
ACTAAGAACCAATTAAAAACTATACAAAAAATCGAGCATAATCTTGCGTATATGGATTATGCGATGATTTTTTGTCTATAGTTTTATTGGTGATTAGTATCAGGCGGTCTCTGAGATACTCATATCTCAGCTGCTTTTCTTCCTTGGCAAAATGCACTTCTCTGAGCTGTTCGGGGTTATTTTCGTAGCACAGCTTTTCATCGCCGAACTGCTCGCTGGTAAGGTCAAAAACGCAGTTGCCTATAACATTGTAGCAGTGATAATTGCCGCCGCTGCGAAGTATGCCGTAAACCTTTCCGCCGAAAATATCCTGAGCAAGGAATGCGGTTATTGAGCACTGACCCAGAGTTTTATTATCCTCCGACCACTTGTCCCTGAGCCTTGGGGCGCAGGTGTCTGCGCACCATATGCCGCACAGCATATCATAAAGCATTCTCGGGTCTTTTATCGCCTTGTATTCGTCATTTGCGGGAGGAACATCTGCCCTTTCCCAGCCGTAAAATTTATATTCCATATTATCCTTTCATAAGCAAGGCTTCAAGTGCTTTTTCAAACATCTCGTCCTGCTGCGGCGTGCGCTTGGGGCAGCCTTTAAGCCTGCCGCCGCTTCTGCGCACCTTTTTGCCTATGGCACGAAATTCCAGCAGACCCGAGATGTTCTCGTCCGAATACTGCTTTCCGTCCTGATTTATCACCAGCGCCGACCTGCCAAGGCACATTGCCGCCAGACCGTAATCCTGAGTGACGGCTATGTCCCCTGCCGAAAGCATATTCACCAGCCTGAAATCGACGCTGTCAGCGCCCTTTTCCACCACGATAGTTTCCGCTCCCTCACGCTCTATCCTGTGGCAGGTGTCGCAGAGGATAACGCAGCCAACGTGATATTTTTTCGCCAGCCTTACTGTGATATCCACCACAGGGCAGCCGTCTGCGTCAATATAAATTTTCATATCAAACGCTCATTTCGTTGAGCAGGTCATTTTTCTTGTCCCACAGCTTCTTTGAAAGGTCAACGTAATACTCGTGGGGATTTTCAAATCTTGTTACCTCGCTCCAGAGCGTGCCTATCTGCTCACGGCAGAAGTCACGTATCTCCGTTGCGGAGGGGGACTCATATACACACTCGCCCTTGTCAAATATCTGCACAAGAAGCTTCTTTGCGGTAAAGTCGGTGACAGTCTTTTTCTTGTAAGGGTGCTCAGGGTCAAAAATGGTGTAGGGCTTGGTGTCATCTACCTCTTCGCCGTAGCAGGTGATAAGGTCGGCAATAGCCTTGCCGGTGGTCTTGTCGTAAAATCTCCAAAGCTCCTTGAAATCGGGAGTGGTTATCTTGGTAACATTTTCCGAAAGCTTTATCTTGGGGATTATTTGCCCGTCCTTTTCAACGGCTGTGAGCTTGTAAACTCCGCCGAAAACAGGCTCGCTCCTTGATGTGATAAGGCGCTCGCCTACGCCGAAGCTGTCGATGCACGCACCCTGACGGAGAATATCCTCGATGATATATTCGTCAAGGGAGTTGGAAATGCAGATCTTTGCATTGGGGAAGCCCGCATCGTCCAGCATCTTTCTTGCTTTTCTTGAAAGGTATGTGATATCACCGCTGTCAATGCGTATGCCCGCAGGCTCATGGCCCTCTGCCCTAAGCTCGTTGAACACCTTGATAGCGTTGGGTATGCCCGATTTAAGCACATTGTAGGTATCCACCAGAAGCAGGCAGGCATCGGGATAGCACTTGGCATATGCCCTGAAAGCATCAAGCTCGGAATCGAACATCTGCACCCAGCTGTGAGCCATGGTTCCCAGAGCGGGAGTGCCCATTTCCTTGTCGGAGATGGTGCAGGCAGTTCCCGCACAGCCGCCGATATATGCAGCTCTTGCGCCGTAGATAGCGCCGTCGCTTCCCTGAGCACGCCTTGAGCCGAACTCCATAACAGCTCTGCCGTCAGCAGCCTTTACAATACGTGCAGCCTTTGTGGCGATAAGGCACTGGTGATTTATGCAGAGCAGCAGCATGGTCTCCATAAGCTGAGCCTGGATCGCAGGGCCTTTTACAATGACCAGCGGCTCATTTGGGAAAACGGGAGTTCCCTCGGGGATAGCCCACACGTCGCAGGAGAACTTGAAGTTTCTCAGATAATCAAGAAACTTTTCGGAAAATATCTTCTTGTCCCTGAGATATGCAATGTCCTCGTCTGTAAAGGACAGCTTTTTGATATAGTTTATAGCCTGCTCCAGTCCGCACATAACCGCAAAGCCGCCGTTATCGGGGACTTTTCTGAAATAAAGGTCAAAGCAGCACACGGTATCGGCAAGCCCGTTTTCAAGATATCCGTTGCCCATGGTCAGCTCGTAGAAATCTGTGAGAAGTGTAAGATTACGGTCGTTCATCACGCACATATCCTTTCATAAATTGTATTTATATTCTTACTCTGTAACAGCGCTTACAAACTTGATGCCGCTGTCCTTCATAAGCTTGTAGGCGGCAAGATTTGTGAAATCGCTGCTGTGATAGGGAGCGTCATAGGTCTCGACGCAGTTCACGGGAATGATTATGGACACCGCCTCGTTTTTCTGGGTAAAATATGTTTTAAGGCTCAGGCAGAACTGCATAACGCAGATATCGGTGCAGTCGCCTGTGACGATAAATGTATCTATCTCGGGGTGGCACTCCAGCAGGTCTCTGAACTTTTTCTCGTGAAAGCCGTTGGTGGAGTTTTTGGGGATAAGGATATAGTCCCCCGCAGCTTTAAGCTCATCGACCACTTCCGACTCGGAGGTATTTTCGATGCAGTGGGGAGGGAACGAAAGAAACTCAGCCGCATTTTCCTTGTGGCAGTCCGCAAAAGCAGCGGTAAGGATACCCGCATGAGAGCAGGCACTGAGCAGCCTTGCATTCGGCTTGATTATATCCTCTATCCGTGCGGAAGCCATAGCGCCCTCACGGATAAATCCGTTGACGATATCCATAAACACCGCCATGGCTGATTTCTTTGACACAGCTGACAGCTTCATTTCGGGGAGAGAGGCAATTTCATTAAGAAGCGACTGAGCCTCAGCTGCAATGCGGGAGGTACTGTTTTCGGTAAATTTCATATTATCGGCTTCCTTTCCGTATGAATGTTATATAAACATTATACCACGGCGTGCCAGAATTGTAAATAGCAAATTGGCAGGCAAAGAAGCTGCAGAGGTCAGGCAAATTATATTCACAGTTTATTTACCCATTGCTACCAATGTGAAAATCTTACATTGATTGACTTATCTGCCCGAAAGTTGTATAATAGACCTGATAATAGCTTCCGCAGAGGCGGAGGCAATACTGCAATGTTATTATGGGAGATAATACGCAATGAGCAAATTCAGGAAACAGCATATGTCCATCGACTGGCATGAGATCGTAGGAGAAGAAAACTACGAGCCTGCGGTGAACGCCACTCTTAAGGAAAAAGCCTCGCTGGTCGAGCGTGTGGGAATGATGATGCTTTCGGTGGGAACGGGAGCATGGAGAGTACGTGCTTCGATGAACAAAATAGCCCGTGCGCTGGGCATTGTGTGCAATGCGGATATCGGCCTGCTGACAATCGAATGTACCTGCATAGAAAACGGCGATACATATACAAATGAGATAACCCTCAGCACCACAGGCGTAAACACCGACAAGCTCAACGAGCTTGAGCATTTTGCGGATGGCTTTGCGGAAAGGGTCACAAAATACTCGGTACTGCAGTTTCATCGGATACTTGACAAAATTTCCGAGATACCGCCCAATTACAAGGCATGGAATTTGGGCCTGGCATCGGGTCTTGCCTGCTGCGGATTTACATTTCTTCTGGGCGGCGGACCTGTCGAAATGATCCTTGCATTCTTCGGCGCAGGCGTGGGAATGTACGTCAGAAAAAAGCTGCTGGAGCGCCACATCACTCTGCTTGCAAACGTGGCTGCGGGTGTTGCCGCCGCCTGCTGTACATACCTGCTGCTTTTCAAGCTTTTTGAGGTGATTTTCAACGTCTCCAGTGTTCATCAGTCGGGATACATCTGCTCCATGCTGTTCGTGATACCCGGCTTCCCGCTGATAACCGGCGGCATCGACCTTGCAAAGCTGGATCTAAGATCGGGTCTGGAGCGCATCACATACGCTCTGCTGATAATACTGATGGCAACAATAACGGGCTGGGTGGTCGCACTGCTGCTCCACTTCTCGCCCGCAGATTTCCCCGAGCTGGAGATGGCTCCGCTGGTTAAAATGGTCATAAGGATCATCACAAGCTTCTGCGGAGTATATGGCTTCTCACTCATGTTCAACAGTAAGCGCAAAATGGCAGCCTGCGCAGGACTTATAGGAATGATAGCCAACACAACACGTCTGGAGCTTATTGATTTCACCCCCATACCCGCAGGCGTTGCTGCATTCATCGGAGCTATGATAGCAGGACTTCTTGCATCGGCGATGAAATCAAAGGCAGGCTATCCCAGAATAACCCTTACAGTTCCGTCAATAGTTATCATGGTCCCCGGAATGTTCCTGTACAAAGGCATCTATTATCTTGGCTCATATGATATCTCAACGGGCGGAATGTGGCTCACAAAGGCTTTCCTGATAATCATATCGCTTCCCTTGGGTCTGATTTTCGCAAGAATATTCACGGACAATAATTTCAGACAAAGCAGCTGATATTCTGTAAAACCTCCGTTCTCTTTACTGATGTTGTAAAGAAGGCGGAGGTTTTGCTGTTACCTCTATTTTCAATACAAAAGACATTAACCGAATCCTTAATTTATTGTGATTTATTCAGGCAAAACAATTTATTCAAAACAATTCATTACCACATTTAATCGTGAGTTCAAGCCAAGCTTTTTTCTGAAATGAGCTATAAAATAAAAGAAGTCCGTAGATGACGTATCTACGGACTTCTTTTGGCAATATCTGCCAAGATATTGCAGGGGCAGAGAGCGCAAGTGCGAACAAGCTGTTTGCGGTATATTCAGAATGGTGTGAGCAACACTGCGAGTATCGTATGAGCAGCACGAAGTTTGGTATGGAGATGTCAAAGAGATTTCCGAAGCTTCGTACAAAAGCAGGCTATGTTTATATGGGAATAGCTTTAAGTCAGATACCTCAAAGCAGGTTCACCGTAAATTAAAGCAGGTTCACTGTAAATTATTGATGTATAGTGGTGTATACGATGTATACCTTTACCCCTAAATAAAAAAGTATTTTATAAATTATATAGTATAATATAAAAGTTTAAAATACCCCTCATACTAAGCACCAATTAAAAACTATACAAAAAATTGAGCATAATCTTGCGTATATGGATTATGCGATGATTTTTTGTCTATAGTTTTATTGGTGATTAGTATCAAACCATACACCCTATACACCAACCCTACACCGAATATCAAAAGGAGTGATAAATTTTGACCGAGCAGGAGCTTAAAAGACTGAAACGTCAGGCATATGACGGCAGCATAAATCTTGATAATCTCCCCGCTCCCGAATACCGATATTTTGACCGTATCCGCAGACTTTACAAAAGATACAAGTTTGACAAAAATATGCCCAAGGATTTTGCCGAACGCATGAAACGGATAGCGTACTCTGAATATATGCAGGACATTGAAGAGCACAAGAGGTACACTTCGATGTATGCACAGTATCAGTACAACATTAAGCAGGCGGGCACTCTCAGGAGCGAGCTTGTAAAGTCCGACGATATTTACGATATCGCCGACAAGGCAGTAATGATAGTGGGACTGCTCACGGGAGATCTGGGACTGAGGAAGAGAATGAATACAAAATTAAAAGGAGCGACAAACAATGAGGACATACATACCAAAATATCTTGACAAAGAGGTTTACAAGCGTGTGCTTTCCGTGGCACGCAGCTATGAGGATAACAAGCGCCGAATAAAGTCCATCGAATTTGACAGGATATACAGCACGCCTGACTGCACTGTGCATGGCAGCGGGATATCCAAGCCCGTTCAGTCGGTAACGGAACAGATTGAAAAGCATACCGCTCTGCTTCAAAAGCGGGTTTCTGCTGTTGACAGAGCGCTTGCGGTATTTCCTGATCACGAGCAGCGCTTTATTATGCAGAATGTCTGCGGAAGCACTCCTATGATATATTGTGATACACTGAACTGTGAGCGCACATGTCAGGCTATACGCCACGATTTTCTGATAACTCTTGCATCCGAGCTTGGAGAAATTCTTTAAATCTGTGCGGGTACGGGGCAATTTTCTGATGTATTATTATATCATGCAAAGAATGCAAAATCGCCTGCTCGGCACCTCACGGCCGTCAGGCGATGGTTTTTAAATTATTTTAAAATAATATGTTGTAAAGTATTGACTTTTTATTTGATTTGTAGTATTATAAATATGCACAAAGTGCAATTATATTATGACGGAGGTTAAACAAAATGAGCATGTCAATTTACAAATGTCCTTTTTGCTGCAAAGACACAAATTTTATCAAACTTTACAATTTAACACCCAATTATTTACCTGAAGAAAAAACCCCTTCAGGAGGAGCTTTTCAATATCCAGCTAATGCAGAATCATACGCTTGCACAGAATGCGGATATGTTTTTCAAAAGCTATCACCTGAATCAATGAATAACCTAAAAAAGCATTTAAAATAATATAATTTTTTTAACTGATAAATCGGCTGCTGTAATTTGAAACTATAGCAGCCGATTTTTTATACCAAAATCCGGCAGGTGGTGACCCGTGAATGAAAAAAATCTAATATCAAATTCCGAACGAACTCCGAGTGAACTCCGAGAAATCACTCAAAAAGGCGGCAAGGCCTCGGGTGAGGCAAGGCGGCGCAAAAAGGACATGAAGCAGAAGATGAAGGCTCTGCTTGAGCTTCCCGCTGCTGCCAATGACAGGGAGCAGCTTGAAGCTCTCGGTGTTTCTCCCGATGATATGGACAACGAGATGGTGCTTGTTATGTCTATGTTTCTCAGTGCCGCTCAGGGTGACACAAAGGCGTTTGACAGGGTGATGCAGATACTCGGCAAGGATATTGCGCACGAGGAGCTTGCCCTTAAAAAGCGTGAACTTAAGCTTAAGGAAAAGGCTTCTTCCGAGGGAGACAGTACGGCACTCTCCAAGCTTGATGAAGTCCTCGGCAAAATTGAAGGGGGCTTCTGATGTTCACGGATATGCAGCAAGAATATTTTCGGAATGCTACGCACCGATGGAATGTCAAGACAGGGGCGACACGTTCGGGAAAGACGTATATGGACTATTACGCCATACCCAAACGCATTCGCAGTGTGGCGGGACGTGAGGGGGCTGTGCTGCTTCTGGGGCATACTCAGGGCACACTGCTCCGTAACGTCATATACCCCTTGCAGGAGCTGTGGGGCGATGAACTGGTAAAGTCTATCCGAACGACTGACAACACAGCTATGCTGTTCGGCGAGCGGTGCTATTGCCTCGGTGCCGACAAGAAAACATCGGTGGACAAGATACGGGGTATGTCGGTCAAATATTGCTATGGCGATGAGGTCGTGACGTGGAACGAGGCTGTCTTTGATATGCTGAAATCCCGACTTGACAAGCCTTACAGCTGTTTTGACGGTACGTGCAATCCCGAGGGACGTCAGCACTGGTTCAAGAAATTCCTTGACAGTGATGCGGATATTTACTGTCAGAAATATACTCTTGATGACAATCCGACCCTTGACCCGAAATTTGTAAGTGATCTGAAAACGGAATATGCGGGAACGATATATTATGACCGTTATGTGCTTGGCAAATGGGTGAATGCTGAGGGCATTATATACCGCCGTTTCAACGACCGTCCGAATGACTTTATCATTGACAGCCTTGACGGACTTGACCTCGTGCTTGCCACTGTCGGGGTTGATTTCGGCGGCGGCACATCGGCTCATGCGTTTAATTGCACGGCGATTACCCGTGGGCTGGGGCGGATGGTCACGGTTCATGATTACCGCAGGAAGGACGCTGCGACACCTGAGCAGCTATATGCTGATTTTGCGGGGTTTATCGCAGAATGCAGGCTCATTCTCGGTGATGTTCCGCTGGTGGATATCTATTGCGATAACGTGGAGCAGACGCTCATTGAGGGTATGCGGATAGATGCGGCAAGGAGAGGGCTGCGTATTGAGATACACAATGCTCGCAAAGGCCCCATAAACGACCGCATTCGCTTTTACACGGCGATGATGGGTGCAGGACGATACAAGATATTCAAAGGCTGCAAATCCACTATAGATGCGCTGTCAGAGGCTATGTGGGACGACAAGGTGAAAACAGCTGATGTACGCCTTGACGACGGCACAACAAACATTGATAATCTCGATGCGCAGGAGTACAGCACAGAACCGTATATGAACGATATGATGGAAAGGACAATAGGTTTATGATACCCGAAAAACAGCGGTATGAAAATCTTGAAAAGTTCACGCCCGATGTTGTCGGGAGATATGATATACCTGTTATAAGAGCCGATAAAGTCAATTTCTCCGACCTTATCGGCTTTAATTATGCCGCAACTGCAAAGGACAGGGCAGAAAAAGCGGTGCATTTCTTCCTTGATGATTACCAGTTTTTCAGGGTGTGGAACAGACCGAGGGATTATATAAACACGCTTTCACAATTTGCCTGTGTGCTGTCTCCCGATTTTTCGCTGTACACCGATTTTCCTGTGGCTATGCAGATATACAATCATTACCGTAAACACTGGCTTGGGGCGTATTGGCAGTCGTTCGGGATAAAGGTCATTCCCACAATTTGCTGGAGCGATGAAAGATCCTTTGAGTGGTGCTTTGACGGTGAGCCTGTGGGCGGCGTTGTTGCCGTTTCATCGGTGGGAACGCAGAACAGCAAAGCGGCAAAAGCGGCGTTTCTGAGGGGCTATGAGGCTATGTGTGAACGGCTCAGTCCTTCGGAAATAATTTTTTATGGCTCTGTTCCCGATGAATGCAGAGGGAATATAATTCACGTCAAATCTTTTCAGGATAAATTCAAGGAGGCAAGGATTTATGGGTGGTAGAGGAGGCAAAAGTGGAATAGGCAAAAAAGCATCAACAATATCCAATGATTTTAATATAAATCCAAAATTAAAAGCAGATATAATAGATGGATTTATAGATGCTGTAAATCAGGTTCAGGAACGCTTCGGCAGAAAAGTGAATATAAAAAACGTTGATATAGTGAAAACAGGTGATACAAAATATGAACAGGGTGCTTTTGATCCAACAACAAAAACTGTTAAACTAGTCAATTCTTCAATGCCAGTATATGAGAAAAAGGCTGATAAGTTTTTCTCATATGGTTGGAATGCAAGCAAAGATAAATACGGAACGTTTTATCACGAAATTGGTCATTCAGTTTGGGAAGATTTATCAAGTAATACCAAATCCAAAATCAATGATATTTACAAACGTACAAGCCATTCAGCATATACAAACTGGATGAATGCCGGAGGTTCACGTTCTGGGAAAAGCCAAGCTGAATTTTTTGGTAAATCTTTGTCAAGATATGGTGCGACAAATGTAAAAGAATTTTTTAGCGAGAGTTTTTCACAGATAATGTCAGGAAGAATGCGACCTGTATCAAGGGAAGTTAATCATATATTAATGAAAGACTATGCTTCACGTTAATTTTATTGACAGCCGTGAACTGAGGTGATATGATGGGCGGGAGAGGTGCTTCCAGTGGGGTGAGCGATAAAGGCAAGCCTTACGGAAGTGAATACACAACACTTTATCAAAGCGGAAATATCAAATTTATACAATCAAATTCAGGCAATGCAACTGCTCCATTTGAAACTATGACCAAAGGACGTGTTTATGTTACAGTGAGCAACAGCGGCGAACCTAAATATATTACGTATCACGATAAACACAATGGACGATTTAAGCAGATTGATATATCGGGACCGTCACATAAAGTTAAGCAAAAAGGTAAAATAATTACCCTAAAAACACCTCATACTCATAAGGGATATATTCACGGTGAAAAAGGTACTTTTATCTTATCACAAAAAGAAAGCAAAATGGTTGACAGAGTTCTTAAAATATGTCATAATAGAGATATCAAGAAGTAGTTTAAGAGTGAAAACAGGCAGGGCTGAAACTGTCGCTCCGAGCGAATGGCGAAAATGCTTATTTTGACGATAAGCTAACAGAGCCGTTTCAGTACACCTATGACGGTTGAAATCCGTCCGCTTGTTACCGTCTGAGAGATCAGGCGGTTTTTTTATGCCTTTTTTAGACAGGGAGTGATGAAAAATGATGATAGAAAAAATGCGGCAGGCGTTTCCGGAGGAAGAATTTCCCGGGGATAACGGCTTTTACAGCGGCTATATGGACAGGTGGCAGGACATTTACGAGGGTCGCCCGAAATGGCGTGAGGTGAAGCGTGCGGGGCTGAACAGGGGCACTGTGCGGCAGATGAATATGCTGAACACGGCAAAGATACTGTGTGACGAGTTTTCTCACAAGTGCTTTGCGGAGCAGGTGGACATATCCTGCGGGTCAAAGGAATATGACGACTTTATCCTTGATTTCCTCTGTCGTGAGGGGTTCTGGAAGAACATTCCACGGCTTCTCTCTTCGGCATTTGCTCAGGGCGGCTGTGTTCTGAGGGAATACATAGAACGGGGCAGGGTGCGGCTCTCGTTTGTTGAGGGGCGGCAGTTTTATCCGCTGAAATGGGATAACAGGGACATTACCGAGGGCATTTTCGGCATGGTATCAGCCAAGGGCAAATATTATTACACGTTATTCGAGAAGCATTCCGTCAAGGATGATGATATCCTTGTGGAGTGCTTTTTGTTTCGTTCTTCCGACCCAAATGCTCCGGGTGACAGAGTGCCGCTGTCGGTGCTTTATCCCGATATGGCGGACACGTTCACATATGCTATGGACACGCCCCTGTTTCAGTATTTCAAGACCGATTTTCCAAGCAACATTTCCACGGAGCTGCCCCTCGGCATAAGCTGCTTTGCAAACTGCGAGGACACGCTCAAAGCTCTTGATGTGGCGTTTGACAGCTTTGCCCGTGAGTTTGTTCTCGGAAAGAAGAGAATAATCGTGCCAAGCTCCTGCATTCGTACTGTGGTCAATCCCGAAACGGGTAAGACAGAGCGGTATTTTGACGCTGATGACGAGGTTTATCAGGCACTGAAATGCGATGAGGACAAGGACCTGAAAATCACCGACAACACTGTGGAGCTGAGAATTTCAGAGCACGTTGACGGCATAAATGCTCTGCTGAATATTCTGTGCTTTCAGGTGGGGCTTTCTCCCGGCTCGCTGTCATTCGACAAGGCGGGCGGAGTTAAGACCGCAACCGAGGTGGTTTCCGAGGAAAACAAGACGGCTGTTACGATACGCTGTCAGAAAAATCTCCTCGTTGAGTTCATTGAGGAAATGTGCAGGGCTGTGCTCAGGCTTGCGATGATCACGGGTGAAGTTCCGAACGGTGATCTTGAGGTCACTGTGGCGTTTAAGGACAGCGTTGTTATTGATGACAACACGCTTATCGCAAACAACATCAGTCTTGTAACGGCGGGGCTAAAGTCAAAGATTTCTGCCATTATGGAGGTTATGAAATGCGATGAAGAGGCGGCAAAGCGGGAGCTTGAGAGGATAAACGCCGAGAGCGCTGTTCTTGGAGTTTCGGACGGTGAGGGCTTTGTAACTTCGGGCGGTGATGCAGGTGACAAGGGAACAGTATGACGAGCTGTCTGCTCCGCTTGTGCGGGTGCTGCTGGATATGGAAGACGATATCCTGCGGGAAATTGCGGCGCAGCTTTCACGGGACGGAGATATTTCCGACACGTCCAAATGGCGGATAAGGCAGCTTGCGAGGGCAGGACGTTTCGACAAGCGGGCGGCGGCTATCATTGCGGGATATTCCGAGGTCGAGGGCGGTCAGGCTATGGACGCTGTTCTGACGGCGGCTGAGACTGAGATAGGATATCTTGACAATGCGGTGCAGGCGGCGAATGCTGCGGGGCTGTCGGAATATTTCTCGGACATTCCTGCGGAAACCTCAGCCATGAATGCGGCCAAGGCGTTTCAGCGGCAGGCGGCGAGTGGCCTTAACCTTGTGAACACGGTTATGCAGTACAAGGCGGGTTCGGCATATGTGAACGCTGTGAATGCCATTTACCGTGACACTGGTGAGGGCAGGCAGGGCGCTCTTGACATTATGGGCAAGGGTGCGGCAAAGGCTGTATCGGGGCAGATGTCATTGCAGGAAGCGACACGCAAGACTATACGTGAGCTTGCTCAAAAGGGCATTCCCGCTTTCGTTGACAAGCGTGGGCGTGAATGGTCTCCCGAGGCTTACGTTATGATGGATATGCGGTCAACTCTCGGAAACACTGCGAGGGCTGCGCAGAATGCACGTTGTGACGAGTATAATATTCAGCTCATCGAGGTTTCTTCTCATATGGGCGCACGTCCCTTGTGTGCAACCTATCAGGGCAGGATATTCAGCCGTGACGGTTCAAAGGGTGTTACTGTGGACGGAGCAGGCGGCAAGATATATTACACTCCCCTTTCGGAAACGAGCTACGGTCAGCCTGCGGGACTTTTCGGCATAAACTGCGGGCACGTTCAATATCCGTTCGTTCCTGGCATCAACTTTCAGCGGTATTTTCCTTATCCGAAAGAGGAAAATGACAGGCGGTATATGCAGTTTCAGCAGCAGAGAGCTATGGAACGGGGCATCAGAGCCGCCAAGCGTGAATGTATGATGTTACAGGAGGTGGGCGACACTGAGGGCTTGCAGAAGGCTTCTCTGAGGCTTCGCAATCAGAGGGAGAAATACAGGGCTTACTGCAAGGAAACGGGGCTTAAACAGCACAATGACCGCACTCAGGTTTATGGGTATGACAGGAGCAAGAGCAGTAAGACGGTTTGGGCGGAGAGGAAGGCGAAATCAGGGCTTGACAATGGCAGCAGAAGTGGTATAATGAATATGACCACAAACGCAAACGGTACCCCTGTAAAAATCGTTGAAAGGACTGACCTTACAGGCGAACCCAACAGCATTACCCAAAGAGAAAATACCAAGGGCGGGATTGACAGAAACTATTATGATGGAAACGGCAAGCAGACCAAGCAAGTTTCAAATCATGATCATGGCAATCCCAAAAACCACCCGTTTGGCAAAAACGGTGAACACGCTCACGATTATTCATATGATGAAAACGGAGATGTAACCCGTAGTGAAGCCCGAAATTTAACAGATGAGGAACGCATGGAAAATGGTGATATACTATGACGGCTAAAAAAATAAAAAGCAGAATTAGTGAAATAGCATCACATTTCACATTTGAATTCAACGGCAAATCCTGTGGCGTTGACCCGTTTTCAAAAAACAAATTCGATATGTGGTGCGGTGATAACACTTTAACCGTCAACAGCATTGACGATGTTATGGATCGCCCTTTTTTCGACGGAAAATGCTTATCGGAAATTTGCGGAGATATAGAGATAATCGACTTTTGATCACCTTACACACGTAGGGTGATTTTTTATTGGAGGAGGTGAGAATATGGAAGAATTAAAAGCAATCGAAGCAAGAAAGCAGGAAATACAGGAGCTCAAAGAAGTCTGCAAGCCTGTTTCTGAGTTCTTAAAGAAAAAGCACCCCTATTGCAGTGTTACAGTTGACGGTGATTATATCAAGCTGAACGAAACTGTAATAGGGGTGCCGACCAAATGATTAACAAACTCGTGAATAGCTATGTGTTTTGTCAATTACCGAAATTTCATGACCTAACGAAGATGAGGAAATGAATGCACGATATTCAGCTTCACTTACATCATAGTACTGATATACCGCACCATTTTTAAACTCAACTTCAAGCACATTGTTTTCCCAACCAACGCTATTTATACGAGAAGAATCAACAGCTTTTCTACGCATAAAAAACCTCCTTTCCTATGTAATAACTTAATTATATAGCAAAGTGGGAAAATAGTCAACAATCACCGCCCTTGAACAAGGCGGGTTTTCTTATGCCCACACAAGCGTGTATGTTCACGACATTTTGTCGGTAACATATGCGCTATTTTTATGCCAATCACGTTTTGTTGGCTCCACCAAAACATAACCCCTCGAAATCGAGGGGTTAAACAGTAAATCAGCAGCTTTACGGCTGCTTTTTTTATGCCCTAAACGTACTTACGGCGTTAAACTGAGGACGGAAAAAACAAGCCGACAGGCTATAAACGGAGGTAATCATAATGGCAGAAACAAACACAACCGTAACCGAAACCAACAAGGCTGAAAATGGCTCCACGGGAGCCTACGGAGGTGATCCCACACAGGCTGTAAAGGGCGGAGCAAATCTCCCTGAAAAGGCTGTATCTACGTCTGAGCCTGAGCAGACGGCAAAAACATTTACCCAGGCAGAGCTTGACGCAATAGTCAAGCAGAGACTTGAAAGGCAGGCAAAGGGACAGCCCTCAAAGGAAGAGATGGAAGCATTCCGAAAGTGGCAGGACAGTCAGAAAACTGCCGAACAGCTTTCACAGGAAAAGATATCTGCTGCAGAAAATGGCAGGGCGGACGCTGAAAAGAAGCTTACCCTGCACAACAATGACCGCATCAGCACAGCAGCCAACACAACGCCCGCTGAGCAGTACACACGTGCCACAGTTAACGGAAACATGGGCACTGTACGTG
>CEAX01049278.1_pt1 | contig 14882 bp, 8 predicted proteins | sample 554721 | NCBI WGS metagenome assembly CEAX01 (sample SAMEA3182098, study PRJEB8094) | gut metagenome | biome: human; feature: gut; material: Stool; isolation source: human stools | place: Canada | collected 2012-05-30 | reverse complement strand
GACCGCATCATGTTCGACAACTTCACCCCCGAAATGACCCGCCGGGCGGTCGAGAAGGTCGCCGGACGCTGCGAGACCGAATCGAGCGGCGGCATCACGCTCGACACGATGCGCGACTATGCCGAGTGCGGCGTCGACTTCATCTCGGTGGGCGCGCTGACGCACCAGATCAAGTCGCTCGACATGTCGCTGAAGGCCTGCGAATAGAGGATGAAACGCCTGCTCCATACGCCGCTGGCGCTGCTCGTGTGGCGCATCGCACTGCTCTACGCGGCGCTGATGCTCTGCCGCGCGGCGTTCTGGGTCTACAACGCCGCCCTGCTCGGTCCGCCGGAGTGGAGCGAACTGGGGCAGCTCGTGGCCGGGTCGCTGAAATTCGACACCGTATCGGTCGTCTATGCCGACGGCGTGTTCATCCTGCTGTCGCTCCTGCCCCTGCACCTGCGCGAACAGCGCTGGTACCGGGGCATGCTGTTCTGGTATTACGTGATCGTCAACGCCGTGCTGATCGCAGCGGCGAACCTCGCCGACACGGTCTATTTCCGCTACACGCAGAAGCGTTTCACGGCCGACGAAATTTTCTTCGCCGACAACGACAACTCGTTGCAGCTGGCCGGAAAGTTCATGGCCGAAAACTGGTATCTCGTGCTGCTGTGGGCGGGACTCGTGGCGTTGCTGGCGTGGGGTTACCGCCGCCGGGTGCGCGAGGAGAGCCTTTTGAGACGCGGCTGGGCCTACTATGCCGGCGGCACGGTCGTCTTCGCCCTCGCGGCGGGGCTGAGCGTCGCCGGGATGCGCGGCGGCATGACCCGCATGACCCGTCCGATCACGCTGTCGAACGCCATGCTCTACACGGCGGACAGCGGCAAAGCCAATCTGATTTTAAGCAACCCGTTCTGCATCCTGCGCACTATCGGCAACGCGGGAAGCGTCAAATACAGGAAATATTTCACCCCGGAGGAATTGCCCCAGCGCTTCACGCCCGTGCACCAGCCCGCCGACAGCGCGGCGGTCGATCTCACGGGCCGCAACGTGATGATTTTCATCATGGAGAGCATGTCGGCCGAGCACTCCGCGTTCCTCCATCCGGAACTCTACGCCGACCTCCCGGAAAAAGGCTTCACGCCGTTCCTCGATTCATTGATGCGCAACGGTCTGACATTCAAACGGATGTACGCCAACGGCTCGCGTTCGATCCAGGCCATGCCCTCGGTGCTGGGAAGCATCCCCTCGTTCCGCACGCCGTTCGTACTGATGCCCCAATCGTTGGGCGAGAGCCGCCAGCTGCCCGCCATGCTGGCGGACAAAGGCTATGCGACGGCCTTCTTCTGCGGCTCGGAACGCGGCTCGATGGGCTTCGGGGCCTATGCCCGTTCGGCAGGCGTCGAGCGGCTCGTAAGCCGCGAGGACTACGAGGCGAAGCACGGCACGGGGGATTTCGACGGCTACTGGGGCATCTGGGACGAAGAGTTCCTGCAATTCACGGGCGAGGAGCTGACGGCGATGCCCGAACCCTTCTTCGCCGCGCTGTTCACCCTCTCGTCGCACCACCCGTTCGTCGTACCCGAAAAGTACGCCGCGACGCTGCCCGAGGGCTACACCCGGATTCACAAGGGCGTCGCCTACGACGACCGGGCGTTCCGCCTCTTCTTCCAGCGTTTCGGCGGCGAGGAGTGGTTCCGCCGCACGATCTTCGTCTTCGTGGCCGACCACGTGTCGTCGGAGAAATTCGCGGAGGAGACGCGCTCCTACCCGGGCAACATGCACGTCATCGGCTTCATCTACACCCCCGACGGCGCCCTGCGGGGCGAGGTCGGCGAGATCACGCAGCAACTGGACATCATGCCCACCCTGCTGGGACTCACGGGCAACCGGGAGCCTTATTTCGCATTCGGGCGCGACGTGCTGAACGAACCGCAGCGGCCCCGCTGGTCGGTCAGCTACGACGGACGGTTCCGCGCGCTGACCGGAGAAGGCGCAATCGTGCTCGACGATTCGGACATGAATGTGCAGGAATGCCCGGCCACCCCGGCCGCCGACAGTCTGGCACAGAATTTCCGGGCGCTGGTCCAGCAGTATTACACCCATATCGAGAAAAAGAATTACACGGCAAATGATTGATTTCAAACCCGTGCGCCTCGGGGACCGGGCGGTCATCGAGCGTTATACCATGCCCTCGGGCATCTGCAACTGCGACCTCGCCTTCGCCAACATGTACTGCTGGCAGGCGGTGTTCCACAGCGCGTGGGCCGAGATCGGCGGATTCCTGGTGATCCGCTTCCAGATCGACGGCGGCGAGCGCATCGGTTACATGCAGCCCGTCGGCGAGGGCGACTTCGGCCCGATCCTCCCCCTCCTGCGCGAAGACGCCCACGCCCACGGACAGCGGCTGCGGATCATCGGCCTGACGGACGAAGGCCGCGACACGATCCGCCGGATCGTTCCCTGCCATTTCGCGTTCGAGTCGGACCGCGCGCTGGAGGATTACGTCTACAACGCCGACGATCTTCGCAACCTTGCCGGACGCCGCTATCAGCCCAAGCGCAACCACATCAACCGCTTCACGGCCGAATATCCCGACTACCGCTACGAAGAGCTGACGCCCGACCGCTTCGGGGAGTGCATGGCCCTCGAACGCGAATGGCGCAAGGCCCACGAAGGTCACACCTCGGAGCTGTGCGCCGAGCAGCGGGCCATGCAGCGGGCCTTCGAACATTTCGAAGAACTGGGGCTGATCGGCGGTTGCATCTACGTCGGCGACCGCCTCGCGGCCTTCACCTACGGCTCGGCGGTCAACGACCACACCTTCGACACCCATGTAGAGAAGGCCGACACGGAGTTCGACGGCGCTTTCACGATCATCAACAAACTCTTCGCGCAGCACCTCCCCGAACGTTTCACGCTGATCAACCGCGAGGAGGACCTCGGGCTGGACGGACTGCGGCAGGCCAAACTCTCCTACCACCCGGCGTTCCTCCAGCACAAATTCGCGGCGATCTGCATGCACCCCGACGAAGTGGCCTGCAAAGAGCTTTGGATGAAGGCCTTCGGCGACGACGAGCAGTTCGCCGACTCGTTCATCATGCGCTATTACTCCCGCCGCCGGATGCTGACGGCCGAGGCCGAAGGCCGCATGGCGGCGATGCTCCACCTCCTGCCGTTCCGGACGGAGCTGGGCCGCACGACCTATATTTATGGCGTAGCGACGGACCCGGCGTTCCGGGGACGCGGACTGGCTTCGCAGCTGATGCGCGAAGCGATGCGGCTCATCGCGGAGCGCGGCGACGATGCGGCGTTCCTCATCCCGACGCCCGGCAAGGAGTGGCTCCGGGAATTTTACGGACGCTTCGGGTTCGCTGGCGACGTTCCGGCGAGGTTCGTTTCCGCAGACCGCTTCGACTTCGGCACGGGCGACGCGGCCGCCGACCGGGCGATGGTCTGGCGGCGCGACTCCTCGGTTCCGCTCCCCGAACAGCTCACCGCCTCCTGGCGTTCATAGCCTCCGGAACTCACCTCCGCGAGCGTCTTTTCGGCCTGCGCCGGAATCCGTCCGCCACACTGCCGCTCCCGGCGCAGGCGACAGCCCGCCCCGAGCGGCCGGGACCGGTTCCGACAACACCTCCGGTTCCGCCCGCCACTCTTCTCCGCTATGCCGTTTTCCGAGCTGCCGTCACCGAAAAACAGACGCCCGACAGTTTCGCTTCACAACCATTCCACGAATCAAGGGCAACGAAAAAGAGATGAAAGGGAAATGGCAAATCTACCAAACGAAACACGACTAAAAATTAAAATTTTTTATTTGCAAAAAAAATCATCCGATTTTGTTTTTTAATAAAATAAGTTTAATTTTGAAATGTATTCGAAACACAATCGAAACACAAACAAGTTATATTTGAAAAGTTTTTCAGACAGAAGCGACACGGTAAACAGATGGTTACCATATATATAATGGAAGATGCGAAGGCCGGCAGGGCCGCAAACGGAGACTTCGGGACGGAGTCCCCGACCGGGTCTTTCCGGGCCTTCGAGGTGTCCAAACAACCGGACTTACAAAACGCGGACAAATAAAAAAATTATAATCGAAGAACTTAAAATGAAAAACGTATTAAAGTATCTGTTACTGGCACTCATCGCCGTCTCGCAACTCATCGCCTGCGGCGGCGGCGATGACGAAAAGACCCCCGCGGATAATTTCGACGTGCAATTCACGGTTCCGGGGTCGGTAGACGTCACCGAAGGCGGCGAGTGCACTTTCGCCGTAAGTGGGGGGGGGAAATCGCCCCTGACCACAGACACATTCATTCTTGAGTCGGACGCAGGCATCTCCTACGTCTGCCCCATCGTCAACACCTCTTCCGACAGTTTCACCGTACGCCTGGCCGACGGGTGTGAAACGGGTTACTACAAAGTCTTCGTCAAAAGAGACGCGCGCAAAAAATCGTTCGGAAGAATCTACATCAACATCGTCGAAGACATAGATTTCAAACCGGATGCAGGCACCACGGTCTACGGGATCGTGTCGTCGGCCGGCGTCGGCGTGGAGAACGTCGTGGTCTCCGACGGCGCGGAGGTGACCGTCACGAACGAGAAGGGCATCTACCAGCTCAAATCGGCCAAAAAGTGGGGATATGTCTTCATCTCCGTCCCGAGCGGCTACGAAGTTCCGTCCGTCGGGGTGCTCCCGCAGTTCCACCGCGCGCTCAAAAACAGCGCCGACGTCGTCGAACGGGCCGACTTCAAGCTCGAAAAGGTCGACGGACAGGACTCCTACAAGATCTTCATGCTGGGCGACATGCACCTCGCCAACCGAACGGGCGACCTGGGACAGTTCGCCCAGTTCACCTCCGACCTTACGGACTACATGACCCGCCACAAGGGCGAGAAGATGTATGCGCTCACCCTCGGGGACATGACCTGGGACCTCTACTGGTATTCGAACAGCTACTATTTCCCCCAGTACCTGAACACCATCAACAGCCAGATCAAGAATCTGCAGATCTTCCACACCATGGGCAACCATGACAACGACTTCCAGACCAGGTCGGACTACGATGCGGCGGTCAAATATGTGGATCAGATCTGCCCGACCTACTATTCGTTCAACATCGGCAAGGTCCATTACGTCGTCATGGACGACATTGATTGCAGCAGCTACGACGGAACCGAATCCCGCAACTATGTCAAGAGCCTCTCCGCCGAGCAGCTGGACTGGCTGGCGAAAGACCTGTCGCACGTGGCCAAGACGACCCCCGTCGTCGTTGCCATGCATGCGCAGGTGTTCTATCCGACCACATCGGGATTCAAGATCGACCACGATCAGGTCAACACCCTGCGGCTTTTCGACATCCTCGACGGATATACCGTCCGCTTCGTGACGGGGCATACCCACAAACTTTTCAACGTGACGCCCGACGCTCCGATCGTGGACGGGCATAACTTCCGGGAGTATAACTCCGGCTCGGTATGCGCTTCGTGGTGGTGGTCCGGCAACCTCACGCCCGGAATCCACATCGGAACCGACGGAACTCCGGGCGGCTACGGCATCTGGGATGTCACGGGAACCGATTTCCAATGTCTCTACAAATCGACCGGATGGCCCGAAGAGTACCAGTTCCGCAGCTACGACCTGAACAACGTGCATTTTTCGATGGCCGACGTTCCGCTGATGCCTTCCGACATCTCCGCTTCGGTCAAGAACGCCTATATGCAATATGTCAACGCCTATCCGCAGAACAACGACAACGAGGTGCTGATCAACATCTGGAACTGGAATTCGGACTGGACGTTGAGCGTCGTCGACGAAAACCGCAAGACGCTGCCCTACACCGAAGTCTGGGCCTACGACCCGCTCCATATCGCGGCGCTCTCGGTCAAGCGGTTCAACAACGCGGGACTCAAGTCGACCCCGTCGTTCATCACCGACAAGTTCACGCACTTCTTCAAGGTGAAGGCGGACGATGCGGACACCGACCTTGTGATCACCGTCAAGGACGAATTCGGAAACGAGTGGACCGAAAACATGCAGCGGCCGAAAGCATTCTCCACGGATGCCTACCGACGCAAGTGATTTTCGCTACATACCCAACCACAATCATCATTTACTAACCAACAAACACAGATCTTATGAGAGTATTAAGACCACTGGTTCTATCTCTTCTTCTGGTATTGGGAGGGGGAATAACAGCCCTTTCGGCCCAGAACAGGGAGGTGTCGGGAAAAGTCCTCGACGCCAATCAACAGCCGCTCGTGGGTGTAGCCGTTCTGGTCGATGGTACGACCAAAGGCGTCACAACCTCTGAAAACGGCACCTTCAAAATCCAGGTTCCGTCGGGAGAAGCCGTTCTCCAGGTCACCTGCCTGGGTTACCTGCCCCAGAAAGTGACGGTTCCCTCAAGCCGGAACAGCATCACGATCTACCTGCAAGAGGACGCCATCATGCTCGATGCAACCGTCGTAATCGGCTACGGCACGCAGAAAAAAGTCAACCTGACCGGCGCCGTTGCGACCGTAGGGAGCAAGGAGCTCGAGAACCGCGTCACCCATTCGCTGGGCAGCATGTTGCAGGGTTCCGTAGCGGGTCTCAACATCACCACCTCCTCGGGTAAACCCGGCAGCACGCCGGCGATCAACATCCGCGGCGTCAACTCGATCAACTCGGCCGACCCGCTCGTGCTGATCGACGGCGTGGTGGGCGACCTGAACCGCGTCAACCCCAACGACGTAGAGTCGATCTCGGTCATCAAGGACGCTTCGGCGGCAGCCGTCTACGGCGCCCGCGCAGCCTTCGGCGTCATCCTGGTCACCACCAAGAACGGCTCGGCCCAGGACGGCAAGGCGACGGTGCGTTACAGCGGCCGTTTCGGCTGGGAAGAGGCCACGACCTCGACCGACTACGAGAACCGCGGTTACTGGTCGGTCTATACGGTCAACAAGTTCTGGCAGGCCGACTCCGGAACGAACTATGTCAAATACAACGATCACGACATGCAGCAGCTGCTGGCGCGCGTGAACGACAGGACCGAGCATCCCGACCGTCCGTGGGTCGTCGAAGAGATCCGCAACGGCCGCAAACAGTGGGTCTACTACGGCAACTACGACTGGTGGGACATGCTCTTCCAGCAGCGTCGGCCCGTGCAGCAGCACAACATCTCGCTCAGCGGCGGCACGAAGGACATCAAATACCTCGTCTCGGGCGCCTATGACCGCCAGGAAGGTATTCAGCGCGCACATCCCGACGTGTATAACAAGTACAACCTGCGTGCGAAACTCGATTTTCGGATCAACCGGTGGGCAACGCTCTCGAACAACACGTCGTTCTTCTCGTCGAATTACAAGTCTCTGGGAGACGGCAGCGTAGACAACACCATCGCTTACAGCGCCCGCCACGCACTGGCCAACTTCCCCATGAAGAACCCCGACGGATCGTGGCTTTACAGCACGCCGTATCTCGATTACAAGATCGCCAACGGACGCCACATCCTGCTCAACGAGGGCACGCACCGCAACGTCGACCGCTCGAACGACTTCTCGAACACGACACGCCTGGTCATCACGCCGTTCAAGACGTTGAGCATCACGGGTGACTTCACCTACCGCCTCTACCAGAACCGCAATACGAGCCGCAGTTCCGCAATGAACTACCGCGAATACCCCGACGGGCCGCTGCTCGCCTACGACACGGGCGCCGGCATGAACCAGCTCGACGAAGTGGTTCAGACGCGCAACTACTATTCGGCCAACGTCTACGCCAACTACGACGAAACGTTCGGCGAGGCGCACCACGTGTCGGCAACCGCCGGATTCAACTACGAAACGTGGGCCAGCAAGAACGTCTCGGTGGCAGGCATCAACCTCTCCTCCATAAACCTCGACGACCTGAATCTGGCAACGGGCTCTCCCACGGAGGGCGCTTACGGCGGCGGCCAGAACGAATACGCCCTGGCAGGCTTCTTCGCCCGTATCAACTACGACTACAAAGGGCGCTACCTCTTCGAGGTGAGCGGACGCTACGACGGATCGTCGCGTTTCGCACCGGGCAACCGCTGGGGCCTGTTCCCCTCGGCATCGGCCGGATGGCGCATCTCCGAGGAGCCGTTCTTCGGCAACGCCAAAGACCTGGTGGACAACCTCAAGCTGCGCGCTTCGTTCGGCAGCCTGGGCAACCAGAACGTGTCGTCCTACTACACCTACATGCGCCTGATCACGAACAACGATTTCAGCAACTACACCTTCGACGGCAGCATAAAGGGCAAATACTCCTCGCTGGGCGCCCCCGTGGCCTCCGACCTGACCTGGGAAACCGCCCAGCAGTGGGACCTGGGTCTGGATCTCACCATGCTGAACAACCGGCTCAACTTCACCGGCGACGTCTACATCCGCGACACGAAGGACATGCTGACCGACGGAATGGCGCTGCCCGGCGTATACGGGGCCGATTCGCCCAGCATGAACTCCGCCGAACTGCGTACGAAGGGTTATGAGCTCTCCGTCAGCTGGCGCGACCAGTTCAAACTCGCCGGCAAACCGTTCGAATACAGCGTCGGTTTCAACCTCAGCGACTACAAGAGCGTCATCACCAAATACGACAACAACCCGAACAAGTCATTGACCAACCTGACAAAGGGAGATTATTACGTCGGCATGGAGATCGGCGAAATCTGGGGCTTCAAGACCGACGGGTTCTTCAAGACCACCGAAGAGGCGCAGGCCTATGCCAAAGAGGTCGACCTGAGTTACAGCACGGGCCGTCTGACCGGCGGCTGGCAGGCCGGCGACCTGAAGTTCGTCGACCTAGACGGCAACGGCGTCTGGGGAGTCGGCAACGACACCGTCGACAAGCCGGGCGACCGGACGATCCTGGGCAACTCGCTCCCGACGCTCTCCTACGGCATCAACGCCTCGATCCGCTGGATGGGCTTCGACGCTTCGGTCTTCTTCCAGGGAACCGGCAACCACTACTGGTATCCCCACGGAGAAATGATGCCTTTCTGGGGCTGCTATTCCTATCCCTACCTCTCCTACCTCCCGACGGATTTCCTCGGCAAGGTATGGGCGGAGGACAATCCCAACTCCTATTTCCCGCGCGCAAGAGCCTATTCTTCATCGGGAGGTTATCTGAGCAAGGTCAACGACCGTTACCTGCAAAATATCCGCTACCTGCGCCTGAAAAACCTGACCGTCGGCTACACGATCCCCGCGACCCTCACCAAGAAGGCCGGCATCGACCAGATCCGCATCTATTTCTCGGGCGAGAACCTCTGCTACTGGTCGCCGCTCAAAAAGAACTCCAAGTACGTCGATCCCGAAGCGGCTATCAACCGTTCCGGCGTGAACAACAACGCCTACTATCCGTGGGCCAAGACGTTCATGTTCGGCATCGACATCACCTTCTAATAATTTCAAAATCCGAATACCATGAAGCGATTAATCATACTGGCAGCAACGCTGATTGCAGGATTATCGGCCTGCGACTCCCTGCTGGACAAAGAACCGTTGGATCGGGTGACGCAGTTCGACTACTTCAAGACGAGAAGCGACCTGGAACTCTTCTCCAATCCCTTTTACGACAACCTGCTGGACAAGACGCCCTACGATGAGCAGAACGACCTGCTCGTTCAGATGACCCTCTCCGATGTTCTCTACGGAGGCGACAAGCGCACCGTTCCGAACACCGGCGGCGGCTGGTCGTGGGGCAACCTGCGCCGCATAAACACCCTGCTGGAATATGTCGATCAATGCGAGGACAAGAAGGCTGTGACCGAGTATACGGCCCTGGCCAAATTCTTCCGCGCCGCCTTCTATTTCGACAAGGTGAAACGCTTCGGCGACGTGCCCTGGTACGAGGTGCAGCTCGGCTCGGCCGACGAAGCGCTCTACAAACCGCGCGATTCACGCGAACTGATCATGACCAATATGATCAAGGATATCGACGAAGCCATCAACAGCGGCGGTCTTACGGAGGATATATCGACCTACCGCGTCAACAAATGGGCGGCGCTGGCGCTGAAAGCGCGGTTCTGCCTCTTCGAGGGAACCTACCGCAAATACCACGGCATCAACCTCGAAGGACATGACCACACCTATTATCTGGAGGAAGCCGCCAAGGCCGCCAAAACGATCATCGACGAAGGTCCCTACAAGCTCTACTCCACCAAAAATCCGGACAAGGACTACATGATGCTCTTCGCACAGGAGAATGCCAGCACCGAAGAGTATATCCTCGCCATCCGGAACAGCTACGAGGCCCAGGTCTACCACAATGCGACGGCCTACACGCTGCTGCCGACACAGGGCCGCCCGGGCTACACCCGCAAATTCATCAACATGTACCTGAAGAAGGACGGCACGGCATTCACCGACCAGGAGGGGTGGCAGACGCTGCCTTTCACCGAGGAGGTGAAGGACCGCGACCCGCGCCTGGCGCAGTCGATCCGCACCCCGGGTTACAAACGCATCGGCGCCAAGCGGGTACAGGGACCCGATCTCGGCGTCACGATCACCGGCTACCAACCCATCAAATTCGTTCAGGACACGACGGCCTCGGGAGGACAGATCGACCGCAACGACCGTTCGACCTGCGACATGCCGGTTTTCCGCTATGCCGAAGTGCTGCTCAACTATGCCGAAGCCAAGGCCGAACTGGGATCGCTCACGCAGAACGATCTGGCGATCACCGTCAACGAAATCCGAAGCCGGGTGGGAATGCGGGGCCTCGACATGAACGAAGCCAACAAAAATATCGACTGGTATCTTGAGTCCAAAGAGTACGGCTATCCCAACGTGACCGGCGCCAACAAGGGCGTCATTCTGGAAATCCGCCGCGAACGGGCCGTCGAGCTGATCCAGGAGGGTTTCCGCCTTCAGGATCTGTATCGCTGGAAAGCCGGCTATTGCATCGACCAGGCCATTTCCGGCATGTATTTCCCGGGCCCCGGCGAATACAAGCTTGCGGGCAAAGAAACGGCCGATCTGATTCTCTATGCGGCAGGAAGCACCAAACCCCAGGGCGGCGAAGGAGTTTCGGTATACGAACTCGGTTCGGACATCATCCTCTCCGAGGGGAACAAAGGCTATGTCTACTATCACAAAACCGTAGAGAATCAGCGCCCTGGGTTCAACGAGGAACGCGATTACCTCTACCCGATTCCCAGCGGCGAGCGTTCGCTCAACCCGAACCTCACGCAGAATCCGGGGTGGAGCGACGGACTCGATTTTTAAGTCGGAAATAACCTAAAAAACAAGATTATGAGATTTGTAAAATATATGACAGCCCCGATCCTCATGGCGGCCCTGTGTTCCTTCTGGGGCTGCGACAAGGATGAGGACCACCTTTCCGAAGCTGTTCTGGCGAGCGCCAACACCTTGAATTTCGAAGCGGAAAGAGCGGCGGAAAAGATCATCACCATCTATGCCGACGCCGACTGGGTGACGGAAGTCCCCGACTGGGTGACGGTCACGCCCGACTCGGGAACCGGCGTCATGGACGTGACGGTTTCAGTGACCGACAACATGCGCGACGGCGCGGAGGACAATCCCCGCAAGGCCACCCTCGTCTTCAAGGGACGGACTCTTGCAAGCCGCGCACAGGTGCTCATCACGCAGAACGGAGACAAATACCGCGATGTGAAGGAGTACACGGCAGGTGAACTCGCCGCCCTGGCGGACGAAACGGTCATTTCCGTACCGTCGGCGATCGTCGTGGCCGTGACGACCAAAGGCTTCGTCATCAGCGACGACAAAAACACGGACAATATCTTCGTCTCGGACGCCACGACGGTTGCCGTCGGCGACAAGATTTCGCTCTTGGGCACCAAGTCGTCCGACTCGCAGAAACTCGCTACGGTAATCGACTGCGACGAGGTGACGGTTCTGTCCGGCGGAGCGGTGAACTACCCCGAACCGGAGGACATCAGCGCAAAGATCGACGACTACACCTCCTCCAAACGGGGCTACGTCACCGTCAAGGGCGTTTTCAACGGCAGCACCCTCACCGTTTCGGAGAACGCCAAGTACTCGGTCAGCGTCGTGGACGCACCGGCAAGCCTGGGCCTTTCCGCCCTGACCGGCCATATCGTAACCGTCACCGGCTACTACGCCGGTTTGGCCGAGCCTGTACAGCGTATCATGGCCACCGATGTCGAGGACAACGGTCTGAACGAGATCGTCTATTTCATGGAGAATTTCGAATGGCTCGAACCGTATTCCGCAGCAGGCAGCGCAGGCCGGAGCGTTGAAACAGACGACCTCAGCGCAAACGCTCCGGCGCTCACCTCCGTAACTGTCGATGGAGTGACGGCATTCGACGCTGTCGAAAAACTCGGTTACAAGTTTATCTACGACAAGAACGACAACAAACGCATCTACCTCCAGCAGAACTACCTCAAATTCGGCAAGACCGGCAATCACGCAGGTATCATTCTTCCTCCGATAGACGGGGTTCCCGAAGCAAAGGACAATGTGACACTCTCGTTCGACTGGTGCGGAATGCGCCAGGGGTCCGGCAAGATCGACCCCGTCAATCTGATCGTCATCTTCGAGAACGGCAGCGACAAAGTGCAGATCGACATACCCGAACTGGGATGGGAGGATGGTCACAAGCTCGAATGGGTTCGCGCCGAAGTCAGCCTGAAGGGCATTACGGTCAACAAGGATACGAAGATCACCATTACGCAGACGCAGTGGGAAGTCGGAACAGCCAACCGCTGGTTCCTCGACAATATCAAAATATCCGAACCGATCAAACTCTGATAACAGGAACCCTGTAAAACGAAATCAGCCGTTGACCCGTGAGTCAACGGCTGATTTTTTTCAGCGGAGGCGCAAAAAAAACCGAAGTTTTCGCTCCGTTCCGCCGGCTACCGGCCCGCTCGCCGGAGGAAACACTCGATCGTGTTCTCCATCAGGCAGCAGATCGTCATAGGCCCGACGCCGCCCGGCACGGGCGTGATCACCGAGGCCTTGGGTTCGATGGCTGCAAAATCGACATCGCCGCACAGTTTGCCCGTCTCCGGGTCGCGGTTCACCCCCACGTCGATCACCACGGCGCCCGGCGACACCATCTCCGCCGTGACGAACTTCGGCCGACCGATGGCCACCACCAGAATCTCCGCCCCGCGCGTCACTTCGGCGAGGTTGCGCGTACGACTGTGGGCCATCGTCACCGTAGCGTTCGCGTCCAAGAGCAGTTTCGACACGGGAAGTCCCACGATATTGCTGCGGCCGATCACCACGGCGCGCTTGCCGGCGATCTCCACGCCTGCGGCCCGCAGCATCTTGAGAATGCCTTTCGGGGTGCAGGGGAGCGTGCAGGGCTGTTTCTGCCACAGCGCCGCAACGTTCAGGGGATGGAAGCCGTCGACATCCTTCTGTTTGTCGATGGCGGCGATCACCTTGTCCTCGTCGATATGTTTCGGAAGGGGCAGCTGGACCAGAATGCCGTCCACCTCGTCGTCGAGGTTCAGGGCCGTGATGATGTCCAGCAGTTCGGCCTCGGAAACGGACTCGGGCTTTCGGATCGTGGTATTGCGGATGCCCACCTCGGCCGAAGCCTTGGCCTTACCCGTCACATAGCTCACGCTGCCGGGGTCCTCGCCCACGAGGATGACAACCAGATGGGGCACACGGCCATATTTCGCGGGGAAGGTCTTCACCTCGTCCGCCATTTCAAGTTTCAGTTTCGCTGAAAGTTCTTTTCCGCTGATTATTTTTGCCATATATCGCTCGTATTATCTTTCCAAATCGTCGAAAGCCCGGTGGCCGATGTCGGTGCGGTGGAACAGATTGTCGCAGTCGATGCGGGCCACGTCGGCCAGCGCATTCCTCCGCGCTTCGGCCAGGTCCCTGCCCTTGCCCACCACGAACAGCACGCGGCCTCCGTTGGTGAGAATCCGCCCGCCGTCGGCCCGGGTTCCCATGTGATAAACAGCCCCTTCGACGCGGTCCAGGCCCTTGATTTCGTGTCCTTTTTCGTAGTCGCCCGGATAGCCCTTCGAGGCCAGCACGATGCCCAGCGCGGCGAAATCGTGCCACTCCAGCTGCGTATCGCGTCCCTCGGCCACGGCACAGAAGATGTCGACGATGTCGCTCTTCAGGCGCGGCAGCACCACCTCGGTCTCGGGATCGCCGAAACGGGCGTTGAACTCGATGACCTCGACACCCCGCGCAGTCTTCATCAGTCCGCCGTAGAGCACGCCCTCGAAGGGACACCCCTCGGCGATCATCGCGTCGGCCACGGGCTGCATGATCTTCTCCAGGGCATAGCGTTCGTCCTCCGCCGTCACGAACGGCAGGGGCGAATAGGCGCCCATACCGCCCGTATTGGGACCCTCATCGCCGTCGTAGGCGCGCTTGTGGTCCTGCGCCAGCGCCATCGGCCACACCTTGTGTCCCGAAACGAAGCACATGAACGAAAACTCGGGACCTTCGAGGTAATCCTCGACGACCACCTTGCCCTCGCCGAACTTGTCGTCGAGCAACATATCCCGCAACGCCGCTTCGGCCTCGGCCATCGTCCGGGCGATCACCACGCCTTTTCCGGCGGCCAGTCCGTCGTATTTCAGCACTGCGGGCAGAGGACGCCCCTGCACATAGGCCAGCGCCCCGGCATAGTCGGTGAATGCGCGGAATCCGGCTGTCGGGATGGCATATTTAGCCATCAGCCGTTTGGCGAACTCCTTCGACGACTCGATGCGCGCCGCAGCCTTCGTCGGACCGAAGATGCGCAGCCCCGCGGCCCTGAAGCAGTCGACGACACCCGCCGCCAGCGCCACTTCGGGACCCACGACCGTGAGGCCGATGCCCCGCTCCGCGGCAAAGTTACGCAGGCGTTCCACCTCGGTTTCACGAATGGCCACGCACTCGGCCTGCCGGGCGATGCCCGCATT
>CEAX01042690.1_pt1 | contig 15074 bp, 9 predicted proteins | sample 554721 | NCBI WGS metagenome assembly CEAX01 (sample SAMEA3182098, study PRJEB8094) | gut metagenome | biome: human; feature: gut; material: Stool; isolation source: human stools | place: Canada | collected 2012-05-30 | reverse complement strand
AAGCCAAAAGCGCAGATAATACTAGATGTCTTATCGAGCATTTTGGCAACGCAGATGCCGTGCCGCAGCCGCCGGAGCGGTGCTTAAGCCGTCAGGCGGGAATTGTGCGGTGTTGCCTTAGAGAACCATGATGAAAAATAAGGATAGGCGAATGTTGCGGTTTCTGTTTGTTCCTCTGATTCTTGAAAAAGATGTAGGATGAAACAGTCTTCCTCATTTATTGCTGTATTCCAGAGAGTTTTCAAATGGCTGACAGCTTTTCGCCATACCCGTACCATTTTTGCGCTTGCCATGCAATCGAAAAACTGCTATAGTGAGTTACAAGAACAGCAGACCGAGTAAATCGGTTGCGCCTTACACGATTCAAAAGGAGCTGAAATTATTATGGAAGGTGCCTACTATAACGGGCAATATTTGAACAGACTGGAACGGCTTGGATATTCGCAGGCCGAAATTGACAACAAGCTGGAAAGCACATTTGAGGAGATGTTCTATGGTCCGGAGGGGGTTCGCCTTTGCCATTGTGCCGGACCTGACATGATGTACATAGAGGATACGGGGAACCATGACGTCCGTACCGAGGGCATGTCCTACGCAATGATGTTCTGCGTACAAATGAATCGCCAGAAGGAATTCGACTGCCTGTGGCGATGGGTCGTGACCCACATGTACCTCACCGAAGGGGAAAACGCCGGCTATTTTGCCTGGTCCTGTCATACTGACGGCAGCAAAAATTCCGATGGACCCGCCCCTGACGGCGAAGAATTTTTTGCCATGTCCCTGTTTTTTGCGGCCAACCGCTGGGGTTCCGGCGAAGGAGTACTGGATTACGCTTCCTGGGCACGGCGCATCTTGCACGCATGTGTACACAAAGGCGAAGAAGCCGGTTCCGGATTTCCCATGTGGAACCCCGAAAACCATCTCATCAAATTCGTTCCCAACTGTGAATTTACCGATCCCTCTTATCATTTGCCGCATTTCTATGAACTTTTTGCTCTGTGGAGCGACGAATGCGACCGTCCTTTCTGGCATGCAGCCGCAGCGGCCAGCCGCCAGTACCTGCGCAAAGCCTGCCATGCCCGTACCGGTTTGAGTGCCGAATATGCCGAGTACGACGGCCGCCCGCATCGGGGTGATCAGCCGGACCGTCACGACTGGTTCTTCAGCGATGCATACCGCACGTTGGGCAACATTGCTTTGGATGCCCAATGGTTCGGGGACAAAGACGGTTGGGCCCAAGAAACAGCTGCACATATTCAGCAATTTTTTGAAGAAAAGGAACACGGGCAAACAAACGGCATCTATCTGATCGACGGCACACCCGTTGAAGGAAATGCTCTGCATCCTGTAGGGCTTCTGGCTACCATTGCGCAGGGTTCCCTGATTCTGGATGACGCCTGCGCGGATGAATGGCTCCGCCGGTTCTTTAGCACTCCGCTCCGTTCCGGACCGCGGCGTTATTATGACAATTGCCTGTATCTTTTTGCGCTGCTTGCTTTAAGCGGGCATTACCGCATCTGGTTCCCGCAAGAAGCAACGGTATAATGTACCCTTGTGCCTGTTGAAATTCACTGGGATGGCCTGAGCAAGTTTACTTCCATCACCGGTCAGGTGCTTAGCGGTGATGGTGCCGGCGCGGCTGCCTACAATACGTTCGATAATCCCCATCAAGTCGAGCCGAAGCCGTTGACAAACATAACTGTTGGTACCAACAGCTTTACTTTCCTCTTGCCCGCATGCAGCGTTGCTGCCTTTACGCTGAAAGCCTGATTTCCAGACCAAAGCAAAAGAGCGCCGGAGATGACTTCCGCGCTCTTTTGCTTTTTTCTATGCCGTCAAACGGTTACTTTTTGCCGTCTGAATTCTCCGTAGTATCCTGAGACTGCTCCTGATTTATCTGAGAAGAGTACTGCTCTGAGCACTTCATGAAAACGCCATTTAAAACAGATGCATTTGCATAAGCGATCGAAGAGAACCCCAGCGCAAACCACAAAAACAATCCATAGCGCAATGTGGTCTGTGTATACAGGGTAAGTGCTACACATGCGCCTATCAACAACAACATGGAAAAGGTTTGGGGCAAAGAGGTCACAGACATGATAAACGCATTCCGTATGGTACCTAAAACCGTATTGTTGAATCTTGCAAGCAGCGGGAAAGCATATACGAAGGTCATCATATAAGCGATTGCTGCCACGGGAATCAAAATCTTAAAGATGCTGTTTTGGAAATTCCCGGAATGCCATAGAAGATAGATATCATAGCCCAGAAATCCCCCTGCGGCCCCAAAAAGAATTCCCATCAGTACGCCCTGGCGGAAATTTGCCCGGAATGACTTGAAAAAATTGCCGACCACCGGAGTGCCGTCTTTTTCACCCGCCATTTTTGTGGTGACATAATGTAAAGCCGTGATGGCAGGGCCAATGGTGACCACCGGAATGCAGCAAACCAGGAACAGCAGATTCAGGACAATAAGATCCCACACAACGCCCAGGGCGCGCATCATGGGGCTGTCCGGATTAAAAACGCCTCTCAATGAGTTCTCCTCCTTTTTTTCAGGATGTAAATATTCACAAAAAACAGTGATTCAGATTGTGCACTATTCAATCTGTTATTTGATTGACAATGGTTCTGCGGCTGAATTATACTGATACTGGCATTATACTTTGCACCGCTAAAAATAGCAAGGTCATTTTGCAACATTCACCGGTAAGGAGCTTTGTATGAACCGGTTTCATCATGTCAGAATCAAGCTGGAAAGTTTTCTCAATAACTTAAGCCTGAAGAAAAAACTTAGATATCTTTATTTTTTATGTATTCTGGTCCCCATATTTTTGACCGATATTGTAATTTTACATGCATTAACCAAGAACGAGCATGCCGAGCAGCTGCACCAGATGGAAAAAATAGCCAAATCAGTGCAGTCGATGCTTTCCGCCGCCACAGAAGATTCCGCGCTGATTTCTACCAGCCTGTATATGGATAACTCCCTTCAGGATTTTGTGAGCCGGCAATATGCCAGTCCCCAGGACTATTTTTCAAGTTACCGAGAATACATCCACAATTCTTTGCTGCAGGGTGTTTCCCGGATCACAAATTCTGTCATACGGGTGTATGCAGACAATGAAACCCTGATAAACGGCAGTGAATTTGCACGGTTATCCACCGTTTCGCAGGAGCCCTGGTATCAGCAGTATACTGCGGATGGCTACAGCCCGCGGCTTCTTTTTTCTTATGATGAAACAGATGGGCGCCAGGTGTTGTTTTTACGTGGGATGAATGGCCTTTACAACGATAAGGCGGAGTGCCTTTTGTGTATTGAAATCAATTACAGCACGCTGGACCGCGATTTTCAGAACATGGGGTATAACGATTCAGTTTATGTATGCAGCGGTAACCGGATTTTGCTTACGAACGCAATGCCCAATTATCGTTGGCAGCCTTATGACACATTCTCCCCGTCTGATTCGGTAGGCTTGTCCCAGCATTTTACCCTTTACGGGGAAGATCTGGACATCTATGTGATGGAACCAAGCGGCAACGTTTTAGCCCTGATTCGCCAAAACATCCATATCCTGATCCTGCTGTTGATCCTGAACATTATTCCCCCGCAGCTTTTGATGAATCTGCTGGAGAATTCCATTACTTCTCGTCTTTTCCGTCTGGAAAAAGTCTTCAACCAGATAGACAGCGACGTGTTGATCAAGATTTCCGGGCCAAGCGGTCAAGATGAGATCGGCCGTCTGATGGACAACTACAACCGCATGGCTGACCGAATGAACAGCCTGATTGACACCGCCTACCGATGCCGACTGAAAGAGCAGAAGATGGATATTGCCCGGCAGAACGCAGAGCTGATGGCTTTATACAGCCAAATCAATCCCCATTTTCTGTTCAACGCACTGGAAAGCATCCGTATGCACAGCATCCTGAAAAAAGAAGAAGAAACCGCCGATATGATACAGAAATTGGCCATAATGGTGCGCCAAAACGTGGATTGGTCCTCGGATTCCAATACCATTAAGCGTGAGCTGGCGTTTGTTGAAGCGTACCTGTCCTTGCAAAAATATCGCTTCGGGGAGCGCCTTTCGTATCAAATCAATGCGCAGGAAGATTGCCAGAACATCCTGGTTCCGAAATTGACCATTACCACCTTTGTGGAAAATGCCTGTGTGCACGGTATTGAAGCAAAATCTTTTCCCGGTTGGATTTTTGTACGCGTGTATACAGAAAACGATGCGCTTTGCATGGAAATTGAAGATACCGGTGGCGGTATGGACGAGGCCGAGGTAGAACGTATTCAAGACCGGATGCGCAACGCCAGCCTGAAAATGTTAAAAGAAAAAGGACGCGTAGGCATGGTGAACACCTGCCTGCGCATCCGCATGATGACGGAGGATACTGCACAGTTCTCGGTGGAAAGCGAGCCGGGCATTGGAACACTTGTTTCGATTCGGTTCCCTCTAAACAAAGCAATAAGGGCGGAGTGACATGTTAAAAGTTATTATCGTAGATGATGAGCAGTTTATTGCGCAAGGTTTGCAGGCGTTGATTGACTGGAACGCCGCAGGCTATGAAGTGGCTGCCGTTTTGTCTGACGGACAGGAGGCTTTGGAGTACATAAAAAAGTTACCCGTTGACCTTGTCATCACCGACGTTATGATGCCAAAAATGACCGGACTTGAATTACTGGAAACTGTTCGCCGGGAGAATCTTTCCAACGCCGGTTTCGTGATTCTGAGCGGATACAGTGAGTTTTCCTATGCTCAAAAAGCGCTGCGCTACGGGTGTATCGACTATCTTCTCAAACCGGTGGAAAAGCAAGATCTGTTATCCATTCTCAGCAAATACAATAACATCTCGCAAAACAGCAAAATGGAGGAGCAGTACGAACTGGCCTATCAGGCCCGGTGTTTGATCTCGTTGCTGTTCGGCAAATATGATCCCCACGGCGTGGATTATCTGCATAAGCATCTGGATTTTTCGGACGGCGTTCGTTACATTGAAATTTCCGCTTGCCATTCTTCGGACAACGAAGATGACGATGATGAGAACCACTTCCGTATGGTGCAGCGTGACCTGTACCAAAGCTGTGCGCAAATTTTAGGCGAGGACCGGAGCCGGTGTTTCTGTGACGCTTCGTTAGATCGCGTTGGGTATGGGATTGCTTTTGTTTACAGCGGTGCGCTTGCCCGAAATGCCGGCTGTTCCGAAACACAGTATATCCAGGATTTTTATAAGAAATTGGGTGTTTCGACACAACACGAATTGCGATTTCTGGTTGGCAAAAAAGTGGACGATATCACCACTGTTTCTGAATCGTATGATACCGTCTGCGGGCTGAAAAACCTTTGCGCCTTCCGCCAGCAAAAATCGATCTATTATTACGAGGAAGAGTTATCGGTTCCGCAAGAAAGAGCCGTTTTGTGCAAAGATACCCTGGATCAGTTGATTACCGCCATTGAACTGAATGAGCAGGAACGCATCGGCTCCGAAATAGACGATTTGTTTGCCGAAATGCAGCAGCGTGGCGTACATGACAAAGATATCAACCTGAACTTAAATTATCTTTTGTTCCGGCTTATGCATCTTGCATCCAATTTGGACAACGAAGCCAACCAGAAGGAAATGCTGCAATTTATCAGCGCGCAGTCTTTCCGGGAAGGAATTTCCCGCGGGAGCCGACAGCATCTGTTCCGCTTTGCACGCGAGTATGCAGACTACCTTTCCCTTCTGCGAAAAAATATCTCCATCGATATTTTGGATTCTATCGACAAGGAAATCCAGGAACACTACTCGGAAAACCTGACGTTGCAGGGCTTGGGCAAAAAATACTATATCAACAGTGCATACTTAGGGCAAATCTTCCGCAAAAAATGCGGACAGTCCTTTAAAAACTATTTGTGTTCTTACCGTATTAACGAAGCGTGCCGCCAGCTATTGTACACAAACAAGCAGATCGGCCGCATTGCCGAAGATGTGGGCTATAAAGATGTGGATTATTTCCTTTGCAAATTTATCGAGCTGAAAGGCTGTACGCCTTCCCATTTTCGGAAGAGCAAAACCGAGAAACCACATTCTGAATTTCCCGGGAAATAATTCACACCAGAATAATCATACACTTGCTTTTCGTTTTTTGCATTCTTAAAAAACAACGATAAGCCAAACAAAAGTGCAGGCATGTTGCCTTCCAAAATACTTCAAGGATGGGGAACTGCCTGTCTTTTTTGTATCATTGTTTCGCTGTTTAGCGCGATTTCCTCTTCCGTTGAATTTGCAAAGCTATAATTTTCAGGGGTTTTTACTGGAATTTGTCGGTTGTGTAAAACATTTTTGGTATATATACTTAAATCAGGAAAACCCGCAAGGGCGGAAAATCTATCTACAGGAGGCCAATTATGAAAGTAAAATTGTGGCGCCGCGCATTTGCGGCAAGTATGTCCGCGGTCATGCTGCTGGGCTTAACGGCATGTGGCGGTTCTAATTCCACCGAATCGTCCGATGGGATCAAAACATTTACGATGTTTACCGCAATGCCCGGTTCCGAAATCAATGATGACAACGACATTATGAACATCATTGCCGAAAAGACCGGTGCCAAACTGAAAGAGACCTGGCTGACCGGCCAGACCGACGCAGAAGCCATCGGCACAATCATCGCCGGCGGCGAGTATCCGGACTTCATCAATGGCGGCGATGCCATGATGTCTCTTTACGATGCAGGCGTCCTGGTGCCCTGGGATGATTATCTGGAAAAGTACCCCAACCTGAAAGAGATGTACACTGACGAAGAGTGGGACAAGTTCCGCCAGGAGGACGGCAAAATCTATTGGGCCAACGTATTCCAGAACACCTATGGCGAAGATCGTGCCACCACCCATAACGATGAAGCCTTCTGGATTCAGGCGCGTGTTCTGGAATGGGCCGGTTACCCCGAAATCAAAACCCTGGACCAGTATTTCGATCTGCTGGAAAGCTATGCCGATGCCAACCCCACCATGGCAAACGGTACCAAGAACATTCCCTACACGGCACTTTGCGAAGACTGGCGCTATTTCTGCATCGAGAATGCACCCCAGTTCCTTGATGGGTATCCCAACGACGGCTCTGTCATTGTAGACACGGATACGATGCAGGTGGTTGACTACAATACCACGCCTACTGCCAAGAAGTATTTCCAGAAATTGAACGAAGAATACCAGAAAGGCTACGTGGACGTAGAATTCGCCACCCAGACCTACGATGAATACATCGCCAAGCTTTCCACCGGCGCTGTGCTGGGCATGTGCGACCAGTGGTGGAACTTCGCGTACAATGTCAATGATGTTTTCAAACAGCAGGGTTTGGACGAGCAGGGCTGCAACTACGTTCCGCTGGGCCTGACCATTGAAGAAGGAATGGAAAACCGCTGGCACAACTACGCCGACACGTTGAACAACTCCAGCGGTGTGGCGGTTACTACCAGTTGCTCCGACATTGATGCAGCCTTTAAGTTCATGAATGACCTCTTGGACCAGGAGATTCACGATCTTCGCTACTGGGGTGTTGAAGGTGTGGATTACCTGGTTGATGAAAACGGCCTGTATTACCGCACCGAAGAAATGCGGATGCAGTGTTCGGATCCCGCCTATCAGGCCTCTCACATGTGCAACTATTCCTACATGCCGCAGTGGCTGGGCACCAGCCGGGACGGCAAGAACGCCATGCAGCCCGACCAGCAGGCAAGCGAATTCCTGGACAGCCTGTCCACCCCCCTGCAGAATCTGTTTAATGCCTACGGCGTAGACAGCTACGTCGATTTGATCGGTTCTGTGGAAGAAGAACCGGGCCCCTGGTTCCCGATGTATTCTTACTCCGGTTCAATGACTACCGAAACCCCCGGTGGTGTTGCCTGGGTCAAGATGGGCGAAGTCAAACACGAATGGCTGCCCAAAGTTGTTATGGAGCCTGATTTTGAAAGCACCTGGAATGAATACATGACTGCGTACAACGCAGCCAATCCGCAGGATTTCTTGGCAGAAATGCAAACTGAGCTTGAGCGCCGTGCCGGTCTTTGATGCCCGTTATTGCAGGCGACACAGACGTTGACACATACAAGTGGCCACGGCTGCACGGTGTAGCCGTGGCCACTTTTTTTATGAAATGCATTCAACCCGCAAGCTCCTTAAACGTTAGTTTGCAACACATGATTCGCCATACACGTTCCTTAGGAGGACTCGCCAATGAAAAATCCATCAAAGCGTATTACATGGAAAGAGATTTCACGCCAGAAATTTCTGATGGTCTGTGCGGCTATCTTTTTTGTATACGGCATCGTATTTTATTACGTTCCACTGGCAGGCTGGGTAATGGCCTTTCAGAACTACAAACCCAAAGACGGCCTCTTCGGATCTGAATTCGTAGCACTGGAAAAGTTTAAATTCCTGTTCTCTGACGAAGTCTTTTTGCGTGATATCCGTAACACTCTGGCCATGGGCGTTCTCAATCTGGTGACCACCTTTTTAATGGCCATTATCTTCGCCATCCTGCTGAACGAAGTACGCAACATGTTCGGCAAAAAGCTTGTTCAAACGATTTCCTATATGCCCCACTTCCTTTCCTGGATCATTGTCACCGGTATTCTGCACGATGCGCTGTCTTCCACCGGTATCGTCAATGAGCTGCTGGTGAACCTGGGCATTCTGGATTCGCCCATCAACTTCTTCGCCAATCCGGGTTATTTTTGGCCAATCGTTGCATTTGCCAATGTTTGGAAGGAAACCGGCTGGAATGCCATTGTCTACCTGGCCGCCATTACCTCCATCGATCCCAGCCTGTATGAGGCAGCCACTTTGGATGGTGCCGGCCGGTGGGGCAAAATCTGGCACGTCACGCTTCCTGGCATCAAGTCCACCATTATGATTCTGCTGATCATGAATATTGGCAACGTATTGAATGCAGGCTTTGAAGTCCAGTATCTGCTTGGCAACGGCCTGGTCAAGAGTGTTTCGGAAACCATTGATATCTACACCTTGACCTGGGGCATCAGCCAGAACGATTATTCTTTGGGTACTGCAGCCGGTATCTTCAAGAGCGTCGTTGCAATTATTCTGATTCTCGGCGCAAACTGGATTGCCAAACGTGCCGGTGAAGACAGATTGTTCTAAGGGGAGGGTACACATGAAAATCAAATCATCCACCATGGACAAAGTCTTTGTTACCTGCAATACCATTTTCCTGGTTTTGTTCGTCACCATTACGCTGTATCCTGTTCTGAACACGGTGGCGCTTTCTTTCAACGACGGTGTCGACGCCGTACGCGGTGGCATCCATCTGTGGCCGCGCATCTTTACGCTCTCGAACTATAAAACGGTTCTGCATCAGCAGAACATCCTCACCGGTGCAGTGGTTTCGGTGGCCAGAACTGTGTTGGGAACCATCTTCGCCCTGGTAACGAACGCACTTTTGGCCTACATCATCAGCCGCAAACGCTTTTTGTTCCGTTCCCAGCTGTCTTTGTTCTGGGTCATCACCATGTACGTGAACGGCGGTATGATCCCCACCTTGATTTTGTACCGCAACATGAACCTGACCAACTCTTTCTGGGTATACGTCATTCCGGGCATGGTCAGCGCATTTAACGTTCTGGTTATGCGCACTTTCATGGAAGGTCTGCCCAGCGCGCTGGAAGAATCCGCCATGATTGACGGTGCCAACGATTTCACCATCTTTACCCGTATCATCTCGCCCCTGTGCAAGCCGGTGTATGCCACCGTCGCTCTGTTCGTAGCTGTCGGACAGTGGAACTCCTGGTTCGATGCTATGTTGTACAACCGGATGAACACCCAGTATACGACCCTGCAATATGAGTTGATGAAGCTTCTTTCCTCTGTCATGCAGCAAAGCGGCAGTGCCACCACCGGCGGCAACACCGCTACCGCAGCCGTCACGCCGGTTACCGTGCGTTCCGCCGCTACTGTGGTGACGATGCTTCCCATCATTCTGCTTTACCCCTTCCTGCAAAGATACTTTGTATCCGGCATGACCATTGGCAGTGTAAAAGAGTAAAATCCTTTTCCTGCCATTCGCCCCTGTTTTCCAGTGCCTGTAATCCGAAAAGTCAGTTCGGCGGCACCCTTCAATAGCTATGGCCGCTGCATCTGTTTTTCCTCTTGGATGCAGCGGCCATAACTCTATATTTTTGCATGCAGAATATCACCCCTTTATACCTGGAGGTTTTCTATGCTTTCCGTTAAAAATCCTATCATGACAGGCTTCTTTCCCGACCCTTCGATTTGCCGGGTAGGGAACAAATTCTATACGGTTCATTCGACATTTGCGTATTTTCCCGGCGTGCCGGTTTTTGAGAGCGAAGATCTTGTCCACTGGAATTTGATCAGCAATGTGCTCGATCGTGATTCTCAGGTTCCTTTGTCCGGCTGTCAGCATTCCCAGGGGATTTTTGCCCCTACCATTCGTTACCATAAGGGCACTTGGTATATGATTACCACCAACGTGTCCGACCAAGGAAATTTTATCGTCACTGCAAAAGATCCGCGCGGCCCCTGGTCCGAGCCTTACTATTTGGGTGAGTCTACCGGCGGCATTGATCCCAGTCTCTTTTTTGACGATGACGGTACCTGCTATTATATCGGCCAACGGCCGCGTTCTGCCGGGTACCGCTACAATGGCGACTGCGAAATTTGGATTCAAACTCTGGATCTGGACACGATGAAGTTAAAGCCCGATGCCACCATTGTACTTACCGGATTCCAGCGCAAAGCCATTTGGCCGGAGGGACCTCACCTGTACAAAAAGGACGGTTACTATTACATTTTGCATGCGGAAAGCGGTACTTCCATCCACCACAGCGTCATGATCGCGCGCAGCAAAAATGTGTTTGGTCCCTACGAGTACTGCCCCTGCAACCCCATTCTGACGCATCGCCATTTGGGAGCCCAATATCCTGTTACCTGCGTCGGTCATGCCGACTTAGTGGATGACGGAAACGGCAACTGGTATATGGTTGTATTGGCTTGCCGGCCGAACCAGGGGTACACGTTGTTGGGGCGTGAAACCTTTTTGGCAAAGGTCACCTGGGAAGATGGTTGGCCGGTTGTAAATGCGGGGGTCGGTCATCTTGAAGAAGTAGTCACGCTGCCTTACGAGGGGCAGCCTTCTGACGACGCACCCCAATGTAAAACCTATACGTTTGATACACCTTCTCTGCCGCTGGAATTGCTGACTTTGCGCAATCACCGCGATCACGAACTGGAACTGCACGCAGAAGAGCATATTGTTCGTCTTTTCCATCGTTGCGACAGCTTGAAGGATTGCGGTGAGCCTGCATACCTCGCGCTGCGTCAGCAACACTGGAATTGCGAATTTGAAACCAGCTTTATCCCGCATTTCTGCAAAGAGAGTGATTGCGCCGGTATTGCCATGGTTCAAAGCAACGAAAACCATCTGCGGGCAGAGTGCTATCCCCAGGATTCGGGGGTCAAACTTGTTGTTTCTCTTTGCAAAGATGGTGAAGACAGCTGTTTGGCGCAAATGGATCTGCCGGCTGCACTCCCCATTAAACTGAAGTTGCGCGTAGAAGGGCTTGTGGCCAGTGTTCTTTACCAAAGCAATAGTGAATGGAAACCGGTTATCTCCGACATTGATCTGCGCTCTTTAAGCACGGAACATGCCGGCGGTTTTGTCGGCTGTACACTGGGGTTATACGCTTCCGGCAATGGAGAGGACGCTGGTGGTTATTCTGATTTTGAAAGAATGACCTATCGCGAACTTCCCACCAATTAATCCTTCACGAATCATTCGGTAGCGGCTGCCAAATGGGGAGAGAATGTCCAGCCGGCGATGAGCCCGCCCACAAATAAAAGGCCATACGAATCCGCGAAAAGCCCAGCGGATGTGGGTGTTTGGAAACCGAATCTCCCGGATCGATACCTGCGTAACCCGTCCATACTCTTCCCTATCGCAAATACAAAAAGCAGACCCGTGGACTCACGGGTCTGCTTTTTTGTATGTACGATTCATTTACAAAACGAAACGCTTGATTGCTCCGCAACACAATAGGCTTATAGTTTTCAACTCATCTTTTTCAAAGTTGTACAGAGACGTCGGTATTTTCTCCGGTCAATCCAATATACCTTGCATGGGAATACGATGCATTGCGTGATGCCTGGAGGGCTGTGTAACATCGTTTTTGCTTCTTGTAAACTCCCTTTGTCATCTGGCACTGAAACGTGTTGTATGGTGCCTTAAAATCGATCCTGTGGCATGGCCGGAATTGATTCGAGAAGAAGTGTTTATGGTTACACAGTTCAGACATAAACGTCTGATGGGCAAACTGTTCATCCTGCATGGCGATCATGGCGATTCGCATTTCGTCGGAATTCTGGTCGATGACATTGCGGAGATTGCCAAGACGTTCCTTCAGACAGAATCCACTGGCAGAGACCCCGATAATCTTCTGAGATGGATCATCTCGCACTTTTTGAGCAATGTTTTTGCTGGTGTTCCCAACGAAAATAAAATCCGCAGAAAAGGCTGCACGCAACGATCCAGGTAATAGGATTGGTTAGACAAATACACCAGAAACCGAAAGGTTGAAGCAGAAAATGAATGCACAAAAAACGGCAAAGAAGCTCGGCCACGCCACCAATTATGGTGACAAGGCCGTTTCCGAGCCCAACCAAAGCATTGCGGAACAGAAAAATCCATGCCAAAAATAAAAGGAACCACACGCTTGTGTAGAGATATTGCAGTGCATAATGTACCATTTCGGGCGAGGGATCACTCAAAAATATCCGCAGAATGGCTTTGGAGGCAATTCCATACAAAGCCATACCCAGAATTGCAGCACCAAGGGAAAGGAGCATCGTGCTGCGTACACCAACAAAAATGCGTTTTGTTTTCCTGGCTCCTATGTTTTGTGCGCAATACGTAGAAATGCCCGAGCCCAGTGCGATCATAGGTTGCATCACCAAGGATTCAAGCTTAGAAGCGGCAGTATAGGCCGCCATTACGGAAGAACCGAATTGATTGATGCCGCTCTGCAGAATCATAATTCCAAACGCAGTAACGGTTTGGTTTAAAGCCATGGGAATGCCGCTTTGTATCATACACAGAATCCGATAAGGATCGGGGTACAGATCGCGGATACTGAGACGTAGATTGTTGTAGTTGTGAAACATGTACCAAAAGCATAGCAGTGCAGAAATTCCCTGTGACAACACCGTTGCCCAAGCGGCGCCTGCAGTTCCCATATGTAGTGTCGCGATAAAAAATATATCCAAAACAATATTCAAGAATGACGACAAAATGAGGAAATATAAAGGTGTGCGGCTGTCACCCAAAGAGCGAAGGATACTGGCTGCAATATTGTAGGCCATCGTACACAGGATACCGCCAAAGATGACGCGAAGATATTCGTGTGCGTAGAGGAGTACGTTCGAAGGGGTGTGCAACGCTAACAGAATCTGGCGGCTAAAAGAAACGGTAGGAATCGTGAGGATAACTGAAAACACCACTGTGAGCAAGAGCGCTGTGCCAACAACCTTCTTTAGTTCGTTCAGACGGTGCCCGCCAAATGCCTGTGAGACTAAAATACCGCAGCCCTGGGTAAGGCCGGAAGCAAAGCCAATTACAAGATATACAGTGCTTCCGGTCGCCCCCACGGCAGCAAGGGCGTCTTCACCCAAAAATTGCCCGACAATGATCGTATCGGCCATGTTATATATTTGCTGGAATAGGGTTCCAAGCAAGACGGGTACGGAGAAAAAGAAGATGGTTTTGGTGGGGCTGCCTACGGTCATATCTTTTGTCTTGTTCATGGCGTAATCCTCGGATCAATCCCAAACTCTGTGTGATCCACATTCAGGGTGCGAATAGAGCAAAAATTATTCGAGGCGGCATCAAGCTTGTCCGGCCGCCGTCTCGTTGGCATCATAACACCGAGGGGGGTGGATGTCAAGGGGGGAAAATATAGTTCATTTCACCCTTGACTTCTGACCCCGACAGCATTATTGGGCATTGATGATTTGGTACGAACCAACACCAGAAATCACTCCTTTTAGGCTACGCTTTGGCCCACAATAAAGCTCCCAACTGCTAGGCAGCCAGGTTTTTCGTTCTGGGTCAAATTGTTTTGAAACAAAAAAGAGAAGGCTTGCGCCTTCCCTTTACAACTGCATATTACCATACAACAAGTCTACACCAACACCTTTACACAAATAACCTGCCTTTGCGTTTTTATTTTAGCAGTTTACTTGATGCAGATTAAGTACAAGTTTTTGAAGTCAAGAATTACTTCGGTCTTTTCGTTGTCGTAAGGAGAAACCTCGAAGCCATCTACGATTTTCAAAAGTTCTTGTAACAGCTTGTGTTTTGATTCATCATTCCAGGTGCTGAAATAACTGGAAAAGGCGCAAGGGCAAAGTATATTCCAATGGACAGAGTATAACACATCACAAAAACGCACGCGTACGATTCTTAACGCGCGCGTGTTTTTTGACGCGTTCTATGTGTGCTATGCCTCTTGACAACCATCTGACCACTCTTTTCTCCCTAGCCGGTTTTATTTGCCGTTTTTCACGCTCCAACGTTTTATTACAACCACCATAACCAGCGCCGGAAGTTGTGCTCACCACACAATTTCCGGCGCTGGTTCATTGTATTTTCCTGGCTGTCACAGTTTTCCCTTCTCGGCAGCCTGCAAAACACCGTCCAGCTTGGCGGATTTTAGTTCCGATTTTCATGATACAGCGCTGCCTCCATTTTGTAGACACATTCGAAGCCCTGATATACTATATTCGCTGGTATAAACTAAAAAAGAGAGGCCCGACACTAAGTGTCGATTCTCCCAATATAGATCAACATAAGAAAAGCGCCCTGCTTTGCAGCAAGGCGCTTTCTGGTGCACCATCGGGGACTCTCCCGCGCTCTAAAAACGCCCCACTGGGGCGTTTTTGCCCGCCGGACCGGCGGCGGGCCCGAGCTGTTCTCGTCACCCGATGGTGCACCAGATTGAACCTTCTTTGAAAGATTGCAATAAAAAACGCGCTGCAATTTCTTGCAACGCGTACTTT
>CEAX01004464.1_pt1 | contig 15150 bp, 10 predicted proteins | sample 554721 | NCBI WGS metagenome assembly CEAX01 (sample SAMEA3182098, study PRJEB8094) | gut metagenome | biome: human; feature: gut; material: Stool; isolation source: human stools | place: Canada | collected 2012-05-30 | reverse complement strand
CTGGCTGACCTGCGCGGTGCTGACTACGACGACGAGCGTTGGGATACCCTGCTCGACCAGATGACCGTCACCGAGATGGACGACCTGATCGCACTGGGCGGCTACCAGACCAAGGCCGAGGCCAGCGTTGACAAGTACGCGACCATCGACTGCGACGGACCCGCTGCCATCAACAACAACTTTACCGGCGTTTCTTCCATTGGCTTCCCGTCCGAGATCATCATCGCTTCCACCTTCAACACCGACCTGGCCCGCCGCTACGGCGAGAGCATCGGCCGCATGGCCAGCGAGATGAACGTCACCGGCTGGTACGCCCCCGCCATGAACGGCCACCGTTCCGCCTTTGACGGCCGTAACTTCGAATATTACTCTGAGGACAGCGTCCTCGCCGGTTACATCGGTGCCAGCTCCATTGCCGGTGCCCAGAGCTACGGCGTCTACGCTTACATGAAGCACTTTGCCCTGAACGACCAGCAGATCAACCAGAACGAGATGCTCTGCACCTGGGCTGACGAGCAGGCTATCCGCGAAATCTACCTGCGTCCCTTCGAGATCAGCGCCAAAGTGGGCGGCTGCAAGGCCGTCATGTCCAGCTGGAACTATATTGGCAACCAGTGGGCCGGTGCCTGCAATGCACTGCTGAACGGCGTGCTGCGCGGCGAGTGGGGCTTCCGCGGTATGGTCATCACCGACGGCTTCCACTTCACTGACTACATGGATTCAGATATTGCCATCCGCAACGGCTGCGACCTGATGCTGAAGAACTACGATGTTGCCACCAACCACCTGACCGATACCACCAGTGCTACCAGCGTTAAGGCTATGCGTCAGGCCTGCAAGAACATCATGTACACCGTGGTCAACTCCCGCGTTTACGACCCCGCCAACACTGTTTCCACCCCCATCTGGCGTACCGCTATGATCGTGGTCGACGTGCTGCTGGCTGTACTGCTGGTCGTGCTGGAAGTTCTCACCTTCAAAAGCTACAAGAAGAAAAAGGCACAGTAAAGTGTAATTTGTAAGCTGTGCAGCTGCCCTGCGGTCCATCGCCGCCGACTTTGCGCGGTTGTGCGGTGGGCCGCAAGGCTGTTTTTAAGAAAAGGAACCACCTTATGCAAAAGAAACAACTGCAAGCTTTGACGCTTGAACAAAAATGTGCGCTGCTTTCGGGCGCTACTACCTTTGGGACCCGTGCACTGCCGAAAAATAATATCCCGTCCATCACCCTATCCGATGGCCCCAACGGCGTGCGCAAGCAGGCGGGCGCGGCGGACCACCTGGGGTTAAACCCCAGTGTTCCGGCCACCTGCTTCCCCACGGCAGCCACTGTGGCGTGCAGCTGGGACCCCGCCCTGGGCGAGCAGATCGGCCAGGCCATGGGCGAAGAAGCCGCCGCGCAGGAAGTTGCCGTGCTGCTGGGGCCGGGTCTGAACACCAAGCGCAGCCCCCTCTGCGGCCGCAACTTTGAGTATTTCTCCGAGGATCCGTATCTTTCCGGCAAAATGGCCGCGAGCTATGTGCGGGGCATCCAGTCCAACGGTATTTCGGCCTGCCCCAAGCACTTTGCCGTCAACAGCCAGGAACTGCGCCGCATGGCGTCGGACTCTGTGGTGGATGAACGCACGCTGCGGGAGCTGTACCTGACCGGGTTTGAGATCGTGGTCAAGGAAGCAAAGCCCAAGACCATCATGAGCAGCTATAACCTCATCAACGGAACTTACGCCAACGAGAACCGCCACCTGTTAATGGACATCCTGCGCGGGGAGTGGAGCTTTGACGGCGCTGTGGTAACGGACTGGGGCGGCAGCAATGACCATGCCCTGGGCGTGCAGAACGGCTCCACGCTGGAAATGCCCGCCCCCGGCGGGGACGCGGTGCGCGAGCTGATGCAGGCTGTGCAGAGCGGCAAAATTACCGAAGCGGATGTGGACGCCCGGCTGGACGAGCTGCTGACGCTGGTGTTTGATACCCATGCCGCCGTGCAGTCCCACAGCCGCACCTTTGATGCGGACGCTCACCACGCCCTGGCCCGCCGCGCCGCAGCCGAAAGCATTGTGCTGCTGAAAAACGAGAACGACCTGCTGCCGCTGGCCGAGGGCGCAAAAGTTGCCGTGATCGGCGACTTTGCCCAGACACCGCGGTACCAGGGCGCTGGCTCCAGCGCGGTCAACTCCATCAAGGTGGATACCTTTTTGGACTGCCTGAAAGAGAGCGGCCTGGCCAGCGTGGGCTTTGCCCCCGGCTTTGACCGCCAGGGCAAACCGGATGCCGCCAAACAGGCCGAGGCTGTAGCCCTGGCCCAAAAAGCCGAAGTGGTGCTGCTCTGCCTGGGGCTGGATGAAATCAAGGAAAGTGAAGGTCTGGACCGCGGCGATATGCGCCTTGCGGACAACCAGATCGAACTGTTAAAGGCCGTGCAGCAGGCCAACCCCAACACCGTTGTGGTGCTCAGCGCAGGGGCTTCGCTGGAAACCCCGTGGCTCAAACACTGCCGTACCCTGGTGTATGGTGCGCTGGGCGGCCAGGCGGGGGCGAGCGCCATGCTGGATGTGCTGACCGGCAAAGTGAACCCCAGCGGCAAGCTGGCCGAAACCTGGGTCAACGCCTATGCGGATACCCCCGCCAAGGATAACTTTGCCGGGCCGGGCCGCATGGTGCAGTACCGCGAGGGGCTGTATGTCGGCTACCGCTATTACCAGACCGCCGGTGTGCCGGTGGCATTCCCCTTTGGCTATGGGTTAAGCTACACCAGTTTTGCCTACAGCAATTTGCAGGCCGCGTCCAATGGCGTGACCCTGACCGTAACCAACACCGGCAAGCGCGCCGGAGCAGAGATCGTGCAGCTGTATGTGGCAAAACCCGGGGCAGAAGTGTTCCGCCCCGCACAGGAGCTGAAAGGCTTTGCCAAGGTGCAGTTGCAGCCCGGCGAAAGCAAAACCGTGACCATCCCGCTGGACGACAAGGCATTCCGCTACTGGAACACCAGGACCGACAGCTGGGAAGTGGAAGGCGGCAGCTATGAGCTGCGGGTCGGCGCGTCCAGTGCGGACATCCGCCTGACCGCCGTGGTGGAAGTGGCCGGTACCGGCGCACCCAACCCCTATGCGGGCAAGCATCTGCCGCACTATACCAGCGGCAAGGTGCAGAGCGTGCCGGATGACGAGTGGGCCACCCTTCTGGGCCGCCCGGTGCAGCAGGGAAAAGTTAAAATTGACCGCAACATGACCCTGGGCGAGCTGAACCACAGCCGCAGCCCGCTGGGCTGGCTGATCTGGCTGGTGCTTACCGCACTGCTGAACGCCAGCTACAAGCGCGGCAAGCCGGACCTGAATGTGTTGTTCCAGTACAACATGCCGCTGCGTGCCCTGGCCAAAATGACCAGCGGTGCCATCAGCATGGGCATGGTGGATGGCATTGTGATGGAATTACAGGGATTCTGGATCATCGGCCTTGTGCGGGTGATCATAGAAGCCGTGAAAAACCTGGTACTGAACGCACAGCTGGAACAGCGCCTGCGCAACAGCTGAGGAAAGAGAGGGGCTATTTATGCAGCTATGGAATAATTTTGCGGCAAAACACCCCGCCGCAGCCAAGTGGGTGCGCGAAGGCGGACTGTTTGTGATCGTATCCAACCTGGTTACGGTGTTCAAATACCTGCTGCTGCAATTTTTGCCGGCGGCGTTCAGCAGCCTGCCGGTGGTGGATTTTGGCTGGCCGGGCATCCCGGTCACGCTGTTTGGCGAGACCTTCCAGTGGAACATCCTGGGGTATGATTCCGCCCATGGCGGTCTGCCGTACTTTTGCGCCTACATGGTTGCCATGGTGGTGGGAGAATGCATAAACTTTCCCATCCAGCGCAACTTTGTCTTCCGCAGCAAGGGCAACCTGGCCAAGCAGATCGCCTGGTATGTGGTGGCGTTCTGCTTGATCACCTGCATCGTCAACTCCATCAACTGCGTGTGGGTGGCGGTTGCGGGCCTGCTGGTGCCGGATTTCATCTACAACATTGGCACCACCGTGCTCAATGGCGGCATTTCCATGGTGATCTTCTTCTTTGTGAACAAGATCATCTTCCCAGAGGGCGCACAGGCAAAATAAAGCCCGGCAGGATCACTGGTGCTTTTCCCGGTACTCGAACAGGGAGGCGGCACGGTACAGGAAAAAGTCCTTTGGATGGTATAAAAATGTGATTGCCAGCAACGGCGAAGATCTGAACGGATAAAGAAGAATGCTGCCTTTCCCTGATGTGGAGAAAGACAGCATTTTTATTGCGTTTTTCGGAAAGAGGTGAGCAGCGGCCCCTACAAATGGGTAACGGCTGGCCATAAAATGGCGCTATTACATGGTGTGCTTTGTGAGAAAGCGCTGTAGTGTGATGATATAAAACGGATGGGTGCATGGTGTGCGCCCCTACGGAATTACAACAAAACACCCCCGCCCGTGCGGTAAATGAACTGCATAGGGCGGGGGCACCGTTATTTTACAAAGAAAACGCGCAGAGCGGAGACTTTACTGTTCCACGGCACCGGTGGGCAGCTGGGGAACAGCGGTCAGGATGCGCATGAACTCTTCGCCGGTGATGGTTTCTTTCTCGTACAGGTACTTGGCGATCTCGTCCAGCTTGCCGCGGTTTTCAATCAGCATCTGTTTGGCTTTTTCATGCTGCTGCTTGACGACTTCCACGACCTTATCGTCCACTGTGGCGGCTGTGCGCTCACTGCAGGCCAGGCTGGCATCGCCGCCCAGGTAGGCGTTGTTCACGGTTTCCAGGGCAACCATGTCAAAGTCGTCGGTCATGCCGTAGCGGGTAATCATGGCGCGGGCCATCTTGGTGGCCTGCTCGATATCGTTGGATGCGCCGGTGGTGATGGAGTTGAACACCACTTCTTCGGCGGCACGGCCACCGGTCATGGTGGCAATTTTGGCCAGGATCTCTTCCTTGGTCATCAGGGTGTGGTCACCGTCCTCTACCTGCATGGTGAAACCCAGCGCGCCGGAAGTGCGCGGCACAATGGTGATTTTCTGCACGGGGGCGGAATGGCTCTGCAGGGCGGCAACCATGGCATGGCCGACTTCGTGGTAGGCCACGATGCACTTTTCTTTGTCGCTCAGGATCTTATTCTTTTTCTGGGCACCGGCCAGGATGGTATCCACGGCTTCCTGCAGGTCGTACTGGGTAACGGCCATGCGGTGGTGGCGCACAGCGCCCAGGGCGGCTTCGTTGATGATATTGGCCAGCTCGGCACCGGAAGCACCGGGAGTCATGCGGGCAACCACGGCAAAGTCACAGTCGGGGCCGATTTTGACCTTTTGAGCGTGCAGGCGCAGGATGCTTTCGCGGCCTTTCAGGTCGGGCAGCTCCACGGGCACACGACGGTCAAAACGGCCGGGGCGGGTCAAAGCGGGGTCAAGGGATTCAGGACGGTTGGTGGCGGCCAGAATGATAACACCCTTGGCGGCGTCAAACCCGTCCATTTCGGTCAGCAGCTGGTTCAGGGTCTGCTCGCGTTCATCGTTGCCGCCCATACCGGAAGCACCGTCACGCTTTTTGCCGATGGTATCGATCTCATCAATAAAGATAATGCAGGGGGCTTTTTCGTTGGCCTGTTTGAAGAGGTCACGCACCTTGGAAGCGCCCATGCCGACGAACATCTCGACAAATTCAGAACCCGCAATGGAGAAGAAGGGAACACCGGCTTCGCCGGCAACAGCGCGGGCCAGCAGGGTTTTACCGGTGCCCGGGGGGCCGACAAGCAGAACGCCCTTGGGCATTTTGGCACCGATATCCTCGTAACGCTTGGGGTTATGCAGGAAGTCAACGATTTCCTGCAGGCTCTCTTTGGCTTCGTCCTCACCGGCAACATCGGCAAATTTGATGGACTTGCCATCCTCAACGACATACTGTTTGGCACCGGATTTGCCGCCGCCAAAAATCATGCTGTTGGCGCCGCCGGTCATTTCACCGACCCGCTTGCGCATCATGCGGTTGAACCAGACGATCAGGATGATCATGGGCAGCAGCGAGATGACCCAGCCCAGCAGGGTATCCACCCAGGTGGTCTGGTTGTACACCTTGCCAAAGGAAACGCCGGCGCTTTCCAGCCGGTTGACCAGCTGCAGGTCCTGCGCAATGGAGTTGGTGCAGTAGGTGGTATCGTTTTTGTCCACAAAATAGATCTGCTGATCCTGAATTTCAACGGTGCTCAGTTCGCCGCCTTCGAGCATGTTCAGGAAGGTGCCGTAATCGACCTGTTTGACCTGGCCTTTCATCATGGCGGGGAAGGCCCAGAAATTGAGCAGCAGCAACACCACAAGGATCACGGCATATACAATGCCGGTCGTCTTTTTGGGGTCGCGCGGCTGTTGGGTTTCGTGCATAACAATTCCTCCAGTTGGGGGCGGTAATAGGGGCCCCCGATAGATTCTATCATGAAGAATAAAAATGAACTGCGGATGAACAAGGCATGAAATAGCTGGAAATTCCGGTAAACTTTGCGTGAACAAGGGCAGTTTGTGGGCAAAAACAGGAATGCAGACCGCGTAACGACAGGGAAAAGTGAAAAGAATCTGAACGGTTTTCCACAAACAGAGGAGCTTCTTGTGGAAAACAAAAACGCGCGGCGGGGAGACAGGATGTTGATGACAGTATACCATGGCTGCAGCTCAGTATGCGGGACGATGCAGGCATCGTCCTCTACAGATCGTTTACAGGTTTGCGGTGGATGGATTTACGTTTCTCCGCGGCGTGATAAGGGCATCGCGCCCTACAAATCTTTATAACAAAAGCGGGGCGCTGCCAATCAGCAGTGCCCCGCTTCATTTTGTGTTATGCAGTTTTATCGCCCCAGGCGCACCGGCTCCGGAGGCTCCTGGCCGGGGCGCAGGTCCATCCACCAATAGGCAAGGTCCAGCCATTGGCCGAACTTGTACCCAGTGCGGGGTTCCACGCCGATTTTTTTGAAGCCGAGCGCCTTATGGAACGCGCAGCTCTCTTTGTTCTGGCCGGTCACAAGGGCAACGGCGTTGCAGTAGCCGCGCTGGCGCACGCCGTCCAGCAGGGCTTTGTACAGCCGCCCGCCAACCCCCTGGCCCACACAGTCGTGGGCGCAGTAAACGGTTAGCTCCACATCCCACGCATAAGCTGTGCGGCTGTGCCAGGGGTGGGCGCAGGCAAAGCCGCACAGCTTGCCCGCTGCATTGACGGCAACCAGGAACGGTGCGCGCTGCTGCACATAGGCGATATTTTCGCGCTGGAATTCCTCGGTACACAGGTCATACTGGAAAGTGGCCGTGGAGTGGGTGACATACCAGTTGTACAGCTCCGCCACGGCGGCGGCGTCCTCCGGCGCGGCATCCCGCAGGGTGATGGTGTTTTCAGCGGTCCACTGGGCGGCAAGGGCTTCCTTTTCGGGTTTTGGCAGCTTTTTCAGGGCGGCTTCCCGCTTCAGGGCGGCACTTTTATCGGTGCAGCGCTCGGCATAAGTCAGCTTAACGGCACCTTTGGCGTGGGTATACTTGGCACCGGCCTTGCCGCCCTTGTGGGCGCGCAGGCGGCGGGCAAGGTCATTGGTCCAGCCGGAATACAGACTGCCATCCGCGCAGCGCACCATGTAGACCCAGGCGGAAGCCGGGTCTGGCTGGCAGTCCGCCGCGGTGCTGGGGCAGGGACCAAACTGCTCTAGAGTTTCGGCGCTCACTGTGCGCTCACCGGCCTTCCGGCGGCGCGCAGGGCACGGCGGCATGCCTCAATGGCATCCTCTTTGGTTTCCGCGGTGACAAGGAAACGGCTGGGGTGGCAGAACTTGAGAGCCAGGCCGCTCTTTTCGCGCAGGATCTCCTCCGGCTGGCCGCCCCATGCGGGCGGGAACGGCACCTTGCTGCGGCGGGTCTTGTAATCGGTCACGCATTGGGCGCTGTAGCCGCCGCGCTGGCTGGGGTAGACAACAAACAGGGCATCGGTTTTGTACAGGCCGTTTTTCCAGGGCATGTAGTCCGGCAGGACCACAATGCCGTCCCTGGAGTTCTTGTAGGCGTTCTGGACGGTCTCGTCCGCACGGTTCACGGCGTTGGCTGCGGCAATCTCGTTTTCCAGCACCTGCTTGGCAAAGGGCACGGCGCGCCAGAAGCAGGCATCGGAATCTTCGCCGGAATCCCACACGGGGTTAAAGCTGCCGATGGCATCGGCCAGGGAGTTCTGTTCGCCGGTGTTATCGTTCAAGTCCAGGGGCTGAACAAAATTTTCATCCAGCAGGCGGGCCTGGTGGGCACCCACCAGCTGGGCACCCAACACGCGCCACAGCAGGCCAAAGGCCGCATAGGGCACGCCGTTGGGGCGGCTTTCGCGCGGTTCCTGGTGGTGGTCAAACATACCGCAGCCCACATCGTACACAATGCCGTCAAAACCATCCGGCACAACAAAACCGCGGGTTACTTTGATATCCGGCCGCACAATCATCAGCAGCGCTGTGGCAAACACATCGTCTGCATGGAACTTGCCGCCGTGAGTAAAACCTTTTGCAGGAATTTTCATAGAATAGCCTCCGTCTATGGGGTAAAATGATGATTAACTAATATTATAACATGAAAGCGTAGGTTGGTAAATGCAAAATCTGCGCGGGCGGGCCGGATTTGGAACAAGCGGCAGCATTTGGCCGAAAAACGGTGATTCACAACCGGCATAAAATATGATATACTAACCTAATATGCCCTTTTGCGGGCATACCGGACATTCGGTGTGTTGACGCGGAATGTTGACCGCAACTTAATGAACAAACAAAGCGAAGGAACTGGATACCCATGCAAAACATCAAAAAAACATTAAAAAGCAAGCGCTTCTGGCTTGGCACGGTGCTGCCATTTGCGCTGGCTGTGGCAGCGGCCTTTGTGGCGCGCTACCAGTTAGAAATTTCTGACGGCGTAACTGCCAACTACATGGCGGGGCAGTGGCCGGTATACGCACCGCTCAATGCGCTGACGGCGTTCTGCCTGACGCTGGTGGTGTTTGCCCTGTGCGGCAGCTGGGGTATTGCAACCGGCGTTTCCGGCCTGATTTTTACCGTGCTGGCGCTGGTCAACTATTACACGCGGGACCTGCATGGTTCCGCCCTGATGCCGCAGGACATCCTGAACCTGGGCACCGCGGCAGAGGTGATGGGCAGTTATACCCTGCACATTACCCAGACAGTTATTACCATTGCGCTGCTGTACATCCCGGTGCTGGTGGCTGCCGTTGTGCAGGTCAAACTGGCCGGCAAGCATAAGCGCAGCTGGAAACAGCGCGGCGCCCATGCGCTGGCCTGCGCCTGCGGCATTTTTGCGGTGTTGTATCTGGGGTATTTCAGCCCCAACCCCATCAAGCCCGCCACCACTTACGGCTGGGCCTGGCAGGAAACCTATTATAAGTACGGCTACCTGGCGGGTAGCATTGAAGCCGCCAGCCTGATGGTGGACCCCATCCTGCAGCCGGACGGCTACAGCGAGGACGCCGCCACCGAGGCCGCTGCAATGGCGCAGGACTATCAGGCCAGCCCCGAAACGGCAAACGAGCAGGACTACCCCGATGTGTTCCTGATCCTGTCCGAAAGCTTTTATGACTTTGACCTGGTAACGGACCTGCAGGCCGACCAGGAGATCATGCAGGTGACCAAAAACCTGCCCAACTCCATTTACGGCCACACCATCAGCCCGCATGTGGGCGGCGGCACCAACTCCAGCGAGTACGAGATGCTTTCCTCCAACTCGCTGATGCTGATGCCCTCCATCACACCGTTCAACTGGTTGAACCTGCACAAGGCAAACAGCCTGGTCAGCAACCTGAAAGATCTGGGGTATGCCACGCTGGCAGCCCACCCCTATACCAACTCCAACTACCGCCGCGATTCTGCCTGGCTGACGCTGGGCTTTGACGAGACCCACTTCCAGGATGATTTTCCGACCAAGGAAACCTATGGCAGCCGCCCCTACCAGACCGACAGCGCCACCTACCGCGACCTGGAAGGTTTGTATGAAGCAATGCCGGAGGACCAGCCGCGGTTTGTGTTCCTGGTTTCCATCCAGAGCCACGGCGATTACGATATGAACCCCCCGGAGGAGGATATCGTGCATGCCGCAACCGATTACGGCGAGTATGATTCCATCATGGATGAATACCTGAGCAATATCTATATGACCGACCGTGCCTTTGGCGAACTGACCGAATACCTGACCGAGCAGTACGAAAAGACCGGCCGCAAGGTGATTGTTGCCATGGCAGGCGACCACGCCCCCAGCTTTGTGGATCATGTGGCCGACCATACCTTTACCGATGAGAACAATTTGCAGATTTTGGAGCGCAGCACGCCCTACCTGATCTGGGCAAACTACCCGCTGGAAAACGCAGGCCAGACCAGCGCCACCGACGAGTACAACCGCATGGATATGTGCATGCTGGCTCCCACCCTGGTGGAAAATGCCGGGCTGCCGCTGACCCCGTATTACCAGTACCTGCTGGCACTCAAGCAGGTGGCCCCGGTGGTGACAGCCGCCAATGACTATATGGACGCGGACGGCGTGACCCACACCTACGGCGAGAATGCAGAGCTGGATGCCTGGGTGCATGGGTACTTCTATTTGGAGTATAACAACATCGGTGCCAAAGCAACCAGTCAGCAGAATTTGTTCCAGGTGGAAAAGTAAGAAGCTGATAAGCAGACGTCAGCCAGGATTCCTCTGATTTAGAAACAAAAATGGCAAGAAAAAATCTCCCCGCTGCAATGTGCTGATGCACAAAATGCAGCGGGGAGATTTTCGATTTCAGATACACTCCGGGCCGTTACACGGCGGCGGGCGCTTTCAGCACAAAGGTCTGTACGCCCCAGATCACCAGAACAACAATGCCGAGCGCGATGCGGTAAACGCCGAACGCGGTGAAGGTGTGGCGCTTGACGTAATCCATCAGGAAGCGGATGGCGATGATGGAAACGATAAAGGCAACCGCACAGCCAACGATCAGCACAACGGTCTGATCCAGCGTGAAGCTGTTGCCCTTGCCAAAGAACTTGACCAGCTTGAGCAAACTGGCACCGGCCATGACCGGGATGGCAAGGAAGAAGGTGAACTGGCTGGCAGCCGGGCGGGACATGCCGCACAGCATGCCGCCCAGAATGGTGGAGCCGCTGCGGGAGGTGCCGGGAATCAGGGAGAGCACCTGCCAGCAGCCAACCTTGAACGCCTGCGGGTAAGTAATGCGGGAAAGCTTGGTGGTGGTGGGTACCCGCGGGCGGCGCTCGATCAGGATAAAGGCAACGCCGTACACAATCAGCATCAGGGCAACCACCACGCTGTTATACAGGTGGGCGTCCATCCAGTCGTCCAGCAGAATGCCCAGCACGGCGGCGGGCACGCAGGCTGCAATAATTTTGAACCACAGCCGGACCACGGGCCAGCGCAGGTGGGCGGCAAAGCCGGTATCGCGGCCATTATCCTTGCAGAACGGCCACAGTTTGTGGAAATACAGTACCACAACAGCCAGGATAGCACCCAGCTGGATGACAACGCGGAACATTTCCATAAAATCTTCCGTATAGCCAAACTTCAGCACCTGCTCGGCAAGGATCATATGCCCGGTGCTGGAAATCGGCAGCCATTCGGTGATGCCTTCAATCACACCGTAAATGACGGATTTCAGAATTGAAAGAAACAGGTCCATCTTTTTTCCTCCCCTTGGCGGGATCACTCCCGACCAGCAATACAAATATATAGTAGCACACTTTACGTGATATTGCACCCTGCCGCTGTATAATTTACACTTTTGCTCCAAAACAACAGGCAAAAGCGGTTGCCGTTTTGGCAAAATGCTCCTATAATAGAAGTGTGGCTTTTGCCGTATCAGTTGGAAAAGTTAGAATGTGTATAGAGAATAGAGGATATTACAAAATGTATAAAACTGTAGTGTTTGACCTGGATGGTACGCTGCTGAACACCCTGACTGACCTGGCGGATGCCGGCAACCGGCTGTGCCGGAAATATGGCTGGCCCACCCATGAGCGCCAGGCGTACCGCTATTTCGTGGGCAATGGTATCCCGAAACTGGTGGAGCGCCTGGCCCCGGCAGACCAGCGCACCCCGGCGGTGCTGGAAGCGGCCCTGGCGGATTTTAAGCGGGATTATGGCCAGCACCTGCGGGACACCACCGCACCGTACCCCGGTATCCCCGAAATGCTGGCAAAGCTGAAAGCGAACGGCGTGCAGCTGGCGGTGTTTTCCAACAAGGCGGATGCGCTGGCAAAAGAGGTCGTCAAGGATTATTTCGGCACGCAGTATTTTACGATCGTGCGCGGCCAGATGACCGGCGTGGCCCCCAAGCCCGCCGCCGAGGGCACGAACGCCCTGCTGCAGGCCCTGCATGCCGACCCGGCCAGCACCCTGTATGTGGGGGACAGCAACGTGGATGTGGAAACCGCCCACAATGCGAACCTGCCCTGCTGCGGGGCGGTGTGGGGATTCCGCACGCGGGAGGAACTGAATGCGGCCGGGGCGGAATACCTGGCAGAAAACAGCGATGAACTGTATGACGTTATCATGAAATAACTGCAAAATGGCGGTGGGAGGAACTGTGAAATGATTGCGCAGCGCTATAAAGATATGCTTAGCGGCAAGTCCGTTATTCGCCAAATCTCCGAGTGGAGCACGGCTCGCGGGACCGAGATCGGCTATGAAAATGTGTTTGATTATTCGCTGGGCAACCCTTCGGTGCCCTGCCCGGAGCACTTTACCAAAACCTGCATCGATCTGCTGCAGACCAAGGAGCCGGTGACGCTGCATGGCTACAGCCCCACGCTGACCATCCCCGCCGTGCGCAAGGCGGTGGCCGAAAGCCTGAACCGCCGCTTTGGCATGGACTACGGTATGGAGCATATCTTTATGGCAACGGGTGCTGCCGGTGCGCTGGCCCACGCCATGCGCTGCGTGGCGGTGCCGGGGCAGGATATTATCACCTTTGCGCCGTTCTTCCCGGAATACAAGCCGTATGTGGAGGGCGCGGGCCTGAATCTGAAGGTCGTTCCGCCCCGCACGAAGGATTTCCAGATTGACTTTGACGCATTTGATGCGATGCTGGATGAGAACACCGCCGCCGTGCTGATCAACACCCCCAACAATCCCTCCGGCGCAGCCTACAGCGCCGAGACGCTGACCGGCCTGGCCGACCGCCTGCGCGCCGCCAGCGCCAAGTATGGGCACCGAATCTTTTTGATCTCGGATGAGCCGTACCGCGAAATCATGTTCGGCGGGCAGCCCATCCAGTACGCCGCCAAGTTCTATGACGATACGTTGACCTGCTATTCGTTCAGCAAGAGCCTGAGCCTGCCGGGCGAGCGCATCGGCTATGTGGCTGCGAACCCGCGCTGCGAGGACGCCGAGTATATTGTGCCCATGTGCGGCCAGATCAGCCGCGGAACCGGCCACAACTGCCCGGCATCACTGATCCAGCTGGCCGTGGCCGAATGCCTGGACGAAACCAGCGACTTGGGCGTGTACGAAACCAACATGGAGTTGATTTACGCCGAGCTGAAAAAGCTGGGCTTTACCGTGGTTAAACCCTCCGGCACCTTCTATATCTTCCCCAAAGCGCTGGAGGAGGACGCCAATGCGTTCTGCAAAAAGGCCATGAAGTATGACCTGGCGTTGGTTCCCGGCGACAGCTTTGGCTGCCCCGGCTACTTCCGCATGGCGTACTGCATTGATACCGAGAAGGTCCGCCGCAGCTTTGCCGCACTGGAAAAATTTGTGGCGGAAGAATACGGGAAATGAATTCCGTTCGGGCCGCGCCCGCCCGCAGTGGGAAGCAAAGCCCGAAACATACGATTTTGACACCATAAACGGGAGGTATGCACAATGCCGCAACAAAAACGTCCGGCGCAGGGACCCAAGCGCCGCCCTGCACCCGCTGCCAGGAGCAGCAATATGCAGCGCCGCCGCGCTGTTTCACGCAAACAGAACCGCCGCGTGCATGCCCTGATCACCTTGATTTTCTGCATTGCCGTGTTTATTTTGGTGTGCGCAGGCTGCTTTTTGCTGGTAAAAACCGATGGCACCATTACCAACAAGCCCAACCAGAGCCAGGGGGATTCCAGCTCCGCTGCGCCCGACGGTGCAGACAGCACCACGGATGGCGACAGCCAGCAGGAACAGCCCACCATGACCGAGGAAGAACAGCGCATTGCCGATGCCACCGCAACGGCGTCCGCAAACTGCACCAAGGATGCCCCGCAGGTGGTGGACCCGGCGCTTTGGGATGAGCGCGGCAAAGCCTTGATGGAACAGCTGGCTGCCGATGAATTTTACCAGAGCGAGGGGCTGAAATACAGTGCCAAAGATGGCTGCCCCTATATGATCGCGGTCAACCGCGCGGCTTCTACCGTGACGGTACTGGCGCTGGACGATGAGGGTAACTACACCAAGCCGTATATGGCCATGGTGTGCTCCGGCGGCGCGGATACCCCGCTGGGATTCTTTGCAACGCCGGTCAATTATGACTGGCGGCTGCTGGCCGGGCCGAGCTATGGCCAGTACGCTACCCGCATCTGGGATTCCTATCTGTTCCACACTGTGCCGTATTACAGCCAGCACAAGGACGATATCGAGTACGACCAGTTCAACCAGCTGGGCACCCAGGCCAGCCTGGGCTGTATCCGGCTGTTGGTCTGTGATGTAAAGTGGATCTATGATAACTGCCCCATCGGCACCCGCGTGGTGATCTATGATAACGCCGATGATCCCGGCCCCATGGGAAAGCCCGGCACCATTTACACCGACCCGACGGACGAGAGCAAGCGCGGCTGGGACCCCACCGACCCGGATTCCGCCAACCCGTGGGATGCAGCATTCCGCAGCGGTACAGCTATCCGCAGCGAGGCAGCCTGGAACGAATGGAACGATGCCCAGAACGATGGCCGCTGGAACGGCTCCATCAACCCCACTGACCTGCAGGGCTGGAGCACCGATTCCAGCGTTGAGGGCACCCGCGGATGACACACCATAGGGGTTAGGGCAATACCGCATAATTCTAAGTGCCGATACGGCGAGCGAGGTGCGGCAGATGCCAAGCCAAAAGCGCAGATAATACTGGATGTCTTATCGAGCATTTTGGCAACGCAGATGCCGTGCCGCAGC
>CEAX01037920.1_pt1 | contig 15711 bp, 10 predicted proteins | sample 554721 | NCBI WGS metagenome assembly CEAX01 (sample SAMEA3182098, study PRJEB8094) | gut metagenome | biome: human; feature: gut; material: Stool; isolation source: human stools | place: Canada | collected 2012-05-30 | reverse complement strand
CCATAAACGCATTGATGCTGCGCCCGGTAAAGAGATACGGCACACTGATAAAGAGATTCATGAACATCTTATAGTCCGCCGTCAACAGGCTTTCCAGCAGCACATGAATGCCGTAAAATCCGCTTTGACCAAAGCTGCCGAACAGCAGTGTCTGCTTGGCAAAATAGTTGATCGCGTCATCACTGTACACCGTTTGGCGGTAGCACACCAGTGCAGCGATGACCGCAACGCCCACAGCGGAGCCAGCCAGCCAACTGCGCAGGAACGTTTTATCCTGTGCTGCCCTCTGACCGGGGAACACCGTCTGCCAGGTAAAGTGCAGCAGCAGGCACAGCCCGCCCATGCAGACAGCCCACATCAGCACCACCAGCAGCATGCCGCCATAGGCTGTGATCACACCGCCCACCAGAATGGCACACAGCAGCAGCACGCCATACGCCAGCCAGCGTGGACCGGCCGGGAGTGCGCGAAGGTTCGGGAACTGAATTTTTCCCATCGGGGGCCTCCTTTCGCCCTTTATTTGTTTATATAAAATCGTTTTATACAAAGTATTTATTTTGTTCGTGTTGTCCCGCTCTTGTACAACCCTTATGCGGCTTATTTCACAGGGGGAACAGTTACACTCCACGCAGTCACACAACACTGCGGGCATCCGGCACTTCCACACTTTGCAGGTCAAATACAAAAGCAGCCCGCGAAACCAAGGCTCCGCGGGCTGCCGGGTTATGTATTTACTTTCTTGCGTCCGCCGGCTGATTCAAACGTTCCAGCTCGGCATTCAGGTCCTGGCTCACACTGCGGCGGGCATCACCTGCGCGGCGCAGGCGGTGGGTGTTTGCATTATTGGCCTGCACCTGCGGCTGGCTGCGCACAGGGCGCACCCGTTTGGCAGCTGGCTGAGCAGACTTATTATGGCGCACCTTTGCCTGGGCAGCGGGGCAATTTTCCTTTGCGGCGTTCTCTCCAAAGTGGCGCAGCTCCGCACCAAAGGCTTCAAAATCTGCACCGGTTGCATCCAGTGCCTGATAAATTGCCGTGGTGGCATCATCCAGGTCCGCAGTGGCGGCGCTCAGGCGTTCATCCACGCGGGTCACACGCTCACGCAGCATGGCAAGGCTTGCGGCCAAATCGCGGGCATGCTCTGTCATGCGGCCCTGCTGCTCTTCAGCCTGCTGTTTCAGGCGTTCTTCGGCCGCATCGGCTTTCAGGCGGGCTTCCATCAAAATCTGACGGGCCTCAATGCGGGCTTCCTCGGTCACATCAGCCTGGGGTGCCTTCGGTTCCGGGGCCGGCTCCGGCTTTTCCTGCGGGGCAGGCTGAGGTGCGGGGGCCGGTTCCTGCTTGGGGGCAGGCATACCGCCTTTGGGGATCATCGCCTCGTATTCAGCAATCTGCTTTTCGTACTCGTCGATCTGTTTTTGCAGATCGCGGCAACGGAACTGCCATTCCACCACAGCCTGCTGATTTTCTTTATTGCGGCTCAGGTTTGCCGTGGCGCGCTCTTCTACCGATTTGGCACGGGCGACCACCTCGGCAGCCGATTTTTCCGCAGCTTCGGCGCGCTGGTTAGCGGCTGAAAGATCGCTTTGCAGCTTTTCCACACAGGCACGTGCAGCGGACTGTTCCGAGCGCATTTTATCCAGCTGGGCCTGCAGCTGGGCAATCTGCTCTTCCTGCTCTGCGCTGTGCTGCCGGTTTTCGTTGTCCAGTGCATTGAGGTAAGCCAGCACATCATTTTTATCAAAGCCCCGGAACGTGGTTCGGAACCCTTTTTCCTGCAGGGCTGATAAGGTTTGGCTGCTGGGCATAGCTTTCCTCCTAAACTGGTCAGCGGGCCGTTTTGTTTTTTATGCGGGCATGCCTGTCCGCAGCCGCAAAGGATAGAGAACGCGCAGCGATCAGGAACGCTTGTTCAGGATGCTGAGCAGATCGTTGAAGTAATCACCGTCATCTTCGTTGCTGTCATCTTCCTTGGCAGCGGGGGCGGTGGAAACCGGGGTGTCAACATTGGGGTTGAACACATTGCTGAATACCGGATTGGGGATGACCGGATCAGCGGCCGGGGCCGGGGCGGGAGCCGGGGCAGGTGCAGCGGCCGGGCGCGGTGCAGCCGGGGCAGCAGCAGGTGCAGCGCCTGCGGCAGCGCGCTGGGCGTTCACAACAGCCTGGATGGGCTCGTCCACGCCAGGCGTGCTTTCAAAGCCGGTAGCCACAACGGTAATGCTCATCTCATCCTGCAGGCGCTCGTCAAACGCAGTACCCCAAATGATGTTCGCATCGGGATGTGCGCTCTGGGTTATCATGGAAGCAGCAGTCTCAACATCGTCCAGGCCGATATCCGGGCTGGAGGTAATGTTGATGATAACGCCGCGTGCACCGGCAATGCTGGTTTCCAGCAGCGGGCTGGAGATTGCAGCCTTGGCAGCGTTTTCTGCCTTGCCTGCACCCTTGGCAACGCCAACGCCCATGTGGGCAAAGCCGGCATCCTTCATGATGGAACGGACGTCAGCAAAGTCGAGGTTGATGAAAGCGGGAACATTGATCAGGCTGGAGATGCTCTCAACGCCCTGGCGCAGCACGTTATCGGCTGCTTCAAAAGCGTTCATCAGGGTGATCTTTTCCTGGCTGATGAGCTTCAGCCGCTCGTTCGGGATCACGATCAGGCTGTCTACATGCATCATCAGGTTGGCAATACCCTGTTCGGCCATGCTCATCTTGCGCTTGCCCTCAAAGGCAAAGGGCTTGGTGACAATACCGACGGTCAGGATGCCCAGGTCATGAGCCGTTTCGGCCACGACCGGTGCAGCGCCGGTGCCGGTGCCGCCGCCCATGCCAGCGGTGATGAACACCATCTGGGCACCTTTCAGTGCATTGGCGATCTCATCCTTGCTTTCCTCCGCTGCACGCTGGCCGACCTCCGGGTCAGCACCAGCGCCGCGGCCCTTGGTCAGCTTTGCGCCAAGCTGAACCTTCTGGGTAGCCTTGGAGTTGACCAGTGCCTGCTGGTCGGTATTCATTGCTACAAATTCAACGCCATTCAGGCCAGCTTCAACCATGCGGTTCACAGCATTGCCGCCGCCGCCGCCAACACCGATAACCTTAATGTTGGTTACATTCTGCATCTCTTCATCGAGAACGAACGCCATAAGTGTATCCCCCTAAAGAATATAAAATTGCAAATGCAACAGGGCCGGATTTCCGCCAGCGGACACACTGACCCCCATAAAGGAAGCGCCGCCCCACACCCCAAACTTTGCTTACGCGCGTTGCGGTGCAGCCAGCTCTTCCTAAGATATCGCATATAACTGTTTATAAGGATAACAAATTTTGCGAATAATTTCAATACCCACACGCTAAAAAGCCAAAAAATAGATGCTCGCATTTATTTGTATCACAAAAAGCCCCGCAGGTTTTGCGGAGCTTTGGTGAATTATGACAATATTTTTACAGTTTTTTCGTCTGTCTGCCAGCTTCTGTCCCGGTGCGGCCTGCCCGGCAGTCGGCCCCCAGGCGGCGCAGATCCCCCGCCAGGTCGGCATAGCCGCGCCGGATATGTCCGGCATCCAGCACCCGCACGCAGCTCCCGTCCCCCACACCAAGGCCCGCCAGCACCAGTGCTGCCCCGCCCCGCAGGTCTGGTGCAGTCACAGTGGCACCATGCAGTTTTGCGCTGCCGCCAAGGTACAGCAACCGTCCCTCGCTGCGGGCATCGGCCCCCAGGGCGGCAAAGCCCTGCGCACAGGCAAAGCGGTTTTGGAACAGGCCGTCATAAATGCGGGATGCTCCCTCCGCCCCCAGCAGCACCGCTGCAGCCAGCGGGGCAGTATCTGTGGCAAGGCCAGGGTAAGCAGCCGCTACAAGTTCCTGACCACCGCGCAGCTTTGTATCCTGATCCCGCGTGATGCTAAACTCATTTTCCCCGCGGGCAACCTCGCAGCCGCTGCCCTGCAAAAAGTCCAGAAACGCCGCCAGCCACACCGGACTGCACTGCGTTACCGTCACCCGCCCGCCTGCAATGGCGGCGGCTGCCGCATAAGTCGCTGCGGCAATGCGGTCCGGCAGCACGGTATGCACACAGCCGTCCAACAGCTCGCCGCCGGTACCTCGGATGCAGACCACCGGCGTACCCGCCCCCGTGATCTTTGCCCCGCAGGCGTTCAAAAAAGCGGCGGTATCCGCAATTTCCGGCTCGCACGCCGCACCGCGCAGGGTGGTAACGCCCGCCGCACAGCAAGCCGCCAGCATCAGGGTCAGGGTTGCTCCCACGCTGGGCAGGCGCAGAGCAAAATCCGTACCACGCAAAACGCCGTGGCGGCGCAGCACCACGCACTCTGCCGCCGCGCACACCTGTGCCCCCATGGCCGTCAGCCCGGCCAGGTGGATATCAATGGGCCGCGGCCCCAGTCTGCACCCGCCTGGCAGCGGCAGCTCTGCCCAGCCCGCGCGGGTCAACAGCGGTGCCAGGTAAAACACCGACCCCCGCATAGCCCCCGCCAACGCCGTGGGCACCCGCCCGCTGATCTGCCGGGCTGGCTGGGTAACAAGGTCCTGCCCGGTCCAGGCCGCCCCACTGCCCACAGCCCGCAGCAGATCCAAACTGGTCTGCACATCCCGCAGCAGGGGCACCCGGCGCAGGGTGCAGGGTTGCGCACACAGCAGCGTTGCCGCCAAAAGGGGCAGCACACTGTTTTTGGCCGCTGCCGGGCGGATGCTCCCCCGCAGCGGGTTCCCGCCTGTTACTTCGATATATTCCATTGCCGCACCGCCCCTCTTTGTTCCCACACCAAAGCGCCCTTTTCTATCATATGCCGCACCCGCACAAAACAGCTCTGTTCCACGGGTTTTACAGCAAAATCGGCTGCAGCTGCACCCCGCGCAGAGCGGCTTCCAGCGTATCCGGCAGCTGGGTAAAATCCGCTTTCAGGCTGCAGGGCTTTTTGTAGCTGTCGTCCTGGCCAAAGGGAATGAAATAATAATTTTTGCGCTGCAGCAGCGCCGCCAGCGCTCCCACGCTGCCGGAAAGCCCATCGTTGGTGGATACCCCGATCACCACCGGCCTGCCGCCGCGCAGCATGCTTTTGGCCGCCAGCGTGACCGGCGTTGCGCTGATGCCCGCCGCCAGCAGCGCCATCGTTGTGCCGGTACAGGGAGCAATGACAAGTGCCTGTGCCATATGCTTGGGGCCAAGCGGTTCCGCTTCCCGCAGATCCTCCAGCGGGCGGTGGCCGGTGGCTTCCTCCAGGCGCTGCTTCCAATCTGCCGCGCGGCCAAAGCGGGTATCCAGCGCCGACGCCGCATAGCTCAGCATCGGCAGTACTTCCCACCCGCAGGCGCGCAGGCGGATGATTTGCGGCAGAACCGTTTCAAATGTGCAAAAGCTGCCGCACAGGGCAAACACCACCGTGCGCGGCGGTTCCAGGCTGGAATTCATCAGCTCACTCCCCTTTCGCTGCGGGCCGTGGCGGCACGCTCCTGTAAAATCACTTCCACGGTATGCGCCACCAGCGCACCGGCGGTTTCGGGCGCACAGCGGGCAGGCAGGCTCAAGGCATGTTCCGCACGCAGGCCCAGTTCCCGCGCGGCGGCAAAATCCGTTCCGCCGGGGCGGCTGGCAAGGTCCAGGATCAGCGCCCCCCTGGGCAGGCAGCGCAGCTGGGCCGCCCCCAGCACCGGGGCCGGTATGGTGTTGATGACCGCATCAAAGTGCGGCAGAAGCTGTTCCAACGCGGTCAGCGGTGCGGCATGCAGCCCCGCGCAGCGCGCTGCGGCCCGCTGTTCCGGCGCGCGGGCGGCAATGGTCACCTGCCCGCCCAATGCCTGCAGCCGCCTGGCCACCGCCCGCCCAATGCGCCCATACCCCAACACTAGGAACTCACTTTCCCATATCGTGCGCTGGCGCAGCTGCATCAGCAGGGCCAGGCACCCTTCCGCAGTGGGTACTGCGTTCAGGCAGGCCAGCTCCGGCCGCAAAAAGTAATCCACCAACTCCACCCCGGCGGCCTGCGCCGCTTTGCGCACCGGTTCGCTGATGCGCCCGCCAAGGGCCAGCGTACCGGGGCGGGCGGCGCGCAGGATGCGGGCAAGGTCCGCCGCCTCGGCATCCATCGGCATAGGCAGCAGGATGTAATCCGCCTGCCCGGCCCCCTCTGCCCCCAGCACGGTATAGCCGCTGTTCTGCAGCGCCCGCGCCGCCGCCAGTTGGCGGGCATCCCGCCCAACCACACAAAAAGTCAAATTACATGCTGCCGCCATAATGCTTCCCCCCGGTGTTGTATCTGGCCGTTTGTTCCATGTTATGCCGGGGTGGGCGGCATGGTTCCGCCAGAACATCAAAAACGCCTGCCGCAAAAAAGTTCCCCCGCCTGCATCACAAAGAATACAGACAGGGGAATTTTTCTATTTATCGGTTATGCTCCGTTTTAATAGCTGCGCAGGGCATCGCACTGACCGCGCAGGATACGCAGCGGCTCCACGGGGGTTTTGCCCACGCGCACTTCCACCACGGTAGCTTTGTCGGTGGTGCCAAGGGCATCGCCCTGGGCCACGATTGCACCTTTTTCTACCGTCAGCCTGCGCAGGCCATAGTAAATAGTCTTTACGCCCGCGCCGTGCTCGATCACCAGCGTATTGCCCACATTGGGCAATTTTTCCGCCAGCAGTACCTTGCCGCCCGCCGGGGCAATCAGGTCGCACCTGCCGGAAAGTACCACATTGATGCTGGTGCGGCCGGTACCGGTGTTGTTCTTGCGCTCGGTCTGGGTACGGTTGACATATTCGGTCAGGCCATACGGCAGGGTGACCTCCACCTTATCGCTGAACGGCGAAGCAAACCCAGTGTCCGCCCAGTAGATGGTATCCGATGCCGTATCCAGCAGGTCCAGCACCTCCTGCGGGGTATCATCCGCGCCGACATACGGTGTGACCAGCCTGGATTTGGAAGTATAATCCCGAAAAGATGCGGCGCTCTTGCTCACGTTCAGGGTAAGCTCCTGCACCTCACCGTCCACGGTGACCTTGATGGTATAGCTGCCAGGCTCGGTTTCCAGCGGGACCGCCAGGTAAGCCACCCAGCCATCGCCGGTCGCGCTGGCACGGAAGCCGGTATCCGGCAGTTCTGCCGTCAGGCTTGGCTTGGTATCCGTCTGCTGGCCCGTTACCTTTACGGCCACAACGCCACCCGGCGTAACAGCCTGGGTATTCAGCCGCACGGTAGCCTTAATCGTTACATCAAATGTGAACTCATAGGTCTGGTGGCCCGAAACTGTCGGTTCGCTCTGGTAACCCTCGCCGCTGCTGACCACCAGCTTGGCGGTGTAGCTGCCGGGCGTGGTAAAGCGGTAGGCGGCAAATTCCTGGGCACTGCCGCTGAACACTTCCTGCTTGTTCTCGTCCTTAACGGTCACTTCGGTGCTGCAGTCCGCTGGGGTCACCCGCAGCGTCATGGTGCCGCCGCCAAAATCAGATTCCAGCGCTGTGGGAGTGCTGGAAAGTGTCTCGGCATAGGTACGCTTAAGGTGGTTGCCTGCCACCGGCACCTGCCAATGGTACGCCACGGGGTCCAGCTGCTGGCCCTCCACTGTTACCGTAACGGCAGGAATCATATCCGGCGTGGCTTTTTTGTACAGCCAGTATATGCCGCCTGCGGCGATCATACCCGCCAGCAGCACCACCAGCAGCAGCCAGCCAATCAGCAGCCGCACGGCGCGGCCCACTTTGCTGTCAGTCGATTCCGGCGTATCTGCCTCTTTCTCCGCCTGTTCTGCTTCGGCATCCTCGATCTGTTCAATCGAAACCTGGACCGTTCGGGTGATCTCCGCCTTGCGCCGCTCTGCTGCAGCGCGCTGTTCCGGGGTCAGTTCCGGTTCGTCATCCTCCGGCTCCGGCGGCTCCGTGGCCTGGGGCAGCTGCGCGGCTTTGGGTTCCTGCACCGCCTTTTCCGGCATTTCCGGCGCGGCGGCTGCTTCAGCCGGTTCGGCCACAGCGGCAGGTTCCGGCGTTTGCGGTTTTTCCGGCGCTTCCGGGGGTTCCGGCCGGGGCTCAGCATATTGCTGCGGTTTTGCTTCCGGCTTGGGGGCAGCCTTTTTGCGGCGGCGTTTGCCGCCTGCCTGCCCGCTGCGCGGCGCTTTGGGCTTGGCTGCCACCTGTTCCGGGGCGGCAGCTTCGGTCTGCTCGGCTTGTTCCGCCCGCGTTTTTGGTTCTTGCGGGGATTTTGTATTTTGGGGTTCGCTTTTTTGTTTTTGCGTGCCCGTTTTGCGGTGCGCAGTATTGCTATTGCTGGCATGGGGTTTGGCCATCCTGCCTCGCCCCGTGCCTGGAGCGGTTTTGCCCTGCGTGCGCTGCCCGCCCCTGGCTTTGGGCTTTGGCTGCTGCGCCGGCTCCATCGCAGTCTGTGTTACCTTCTCTTCGTCCATCGCTTTCTCCACCAACATTTGCGATTTATCGTTGCTCTAACTCTATTTTGTTACATTGTTTCGCGGTACAAAAGGCCGCTGCTGCCCGTCAGGGCGGCAGCAGGGTCAACGGACTTGCTGCCAATGCGCAGCTCCCAGATCAGGGTATGCTCCTCACTGGTGGCGCCCAGTTCTTCGCCGCGGGCAAGGCTCTGCCCACGCTGCACCTTTACGGCATCCAGCCCAAACAGATAGCTCTTAACCCCGCAGCCATGGTCAATCACCACAGTGCCGCCGGTCAGCGCCAGCGTTCCGGCGTACACCACAGTACCCGCCTGCGGTGCCGTAACGGCGGTAGCCGCTGCGGCGTTATAATTGATGCCAGTTGCCCGGCCGGTAATGGTCCCATCGGTGCGCAGCCGCGCGCCGTAATCCGCCAGAATCGTACTGGGCACCGGCGAGGCAAAATTGCCCTGCCACAGCTTTTCGCTGCTGCCCTGTGTGTAAAGGGGCCAGATCGCATTTTTATATTCCGTTGCTGCGCCCGGTATGTCTGCCTCGGCGGCCACATCCACAGTTTTGGCTTCGCTCTGCATCACGTTCAGGGTCAGCTCCTGGGTCAGGCTGCCGCAGGTCACGGTCAGGGTATGGGGGCCGCCCTCGGCATTATAGGTTACCGGGATATAGCCCATATACCCACCGGTCACCGGGCGGAACCATACATCCCCCAGGTCGGTTTCCACGGTCGGCTCACTGCCATCCAGAATGCCGGTGATGACCAGTGCCGCCACGCCGCCCTGGCTGACGCGTTCACTGCTGAGCACCGCCTTGGGCTGGATGTTCATGGTATAAGATGCACAGTACCGGTACCAGCCGGTGGCATCGCCGGGGTCCGCTGTGTTGCGGTAAGCGGTCAAGGTCAGCTCATAGCTGCCATTTTTGGGGTAGGCATACATCGCAAAGGCAGCGGCATCCCCCTGCACCACAACGCTGCCGGCCGAATCTTTCAGCGTAAGGGTCGTGCGCTGCGCCCAGTCCGGCAAAACCAGCTCCGGGGCAGCTTCCGTCATTTCGCCCAGCTTTTGCACCGTCAGGGTGCTGGGCTGTTCAAACGTGCGGTTCAGCACATTGCCCAGCACCGGCACACTCCAGTCATAGCCGATCGGTTCCAGTTCCGTATCGCCCAAAGTGGGGTGCTGCGTGGGAAGTTTGTCATCGCCCGTCATAGCGTACATGGCGTACCCGGCGCCGCCCAGCAGCACCGCCAGCATAACCACCACCATAACCAGCCACAGCAAGAGCTTTTTCATGGCGTTCCCTTTCCTTGGCACAGCAGAAAAATCGAAATTCAGTCTAATTTTATAGTCACTGCCGTCATTTTTCTTATTTTCGGCAGTGCCTTATGGTTTATCTGAGCCCTTTTTATCATTTAATAAGTATCACTACTGATTGCAAGAAACACGAACAGCCGGGCCGAAGCCCGGCCATTTTCACTTTTCTGCTGGCTGTTCCGGCTTATTCAGCATCGTCAGCAGCCTTTTCTTCGGCGGCTTCTGTCGGTTCATTGTCGATGGGCAGATATTCGTCGTCATCGTCATAATCGTCGCCGTCATCGCTGTACAGCAGGCGCTCGTATTCGTCCAGTTCCTTTTCGCGGCGGCGCAGGTAGAGCGCAGCGGCAGTCAGGGCACCGGCAGCAGCAAACAAAAACGCCAGAATGGCACCAAAAGTGGATTTCTTCATCATAATACTTTTCCTCCGCGTATTCTAAAAGGGATGGGTCTGTAAAATATTATACCCGATTAACCGGGTGAATACAATCTTTCCCTTGTAAATTTTTCACACAAAAAGGTTCAGGTATCAAGGTGATACCGCAGCATGGTCTCCGGAAAATTTCTTCACCTGCCAAAAGCCATGCCACTCTGATTGCTTTTTATTCCGGCTGCCACTGGCGCATAATGCCCGCAAATGCGCTTGGTACCGCGTATTCCCCGTTCAGCTCCGCGCGGCTGGCCCAGACGCAGCCCTCCGGCGCCGGGCCTGCGGCTGTGCCGCAAAACCCGCTGATCTGCCAGATGCGATGGGTGAACACATGGCGGGTGCTTTGCAGCGGGGCCTGCCACTGCACACAAAGGCCAATGGCGCGCAACGCGGCGTCCAGTTCCGGTTGGGTCATGGCGGTACTCTCAAAGGCAAGGGGCTGCCACAGCCCGGCCAGCAGCCCTTTGGACGGGCGGCGCTGCAAAAGCACGCCCTGCGGCCCGGTGATCAGCGCGGCCGTGACCGGCACCAGCGTTTTTTCCGGCTTAGCCGTTTTGACCGGCAGCTGTTCGGCCCGGCCTGCAGCGCGGCCCTTGCACTGAGCAGCCAGCGGGCAGACCTCGCACTTTGGCGCACCGTTGGGCAGGCAGACCAGCGCCCCCAGTTCCATCAGCGCCTCGTTATAAGGGCCGGGGCGTTCCTTGGGCATTTCTTCCAGCACACGGGCTGTGAACTCGCGCTTGGCGGCAGGTTTGGTAATATCGGCAGAGCTATTATCCAGCCGGGCAAATACCCGCAGCACGTTGCCGTCCACCGCCGGGGCTGGGATGCCAAATGCAATGGAGGCAATAGCCCCAGCCGTGTAATCCCCAATGCCGGGCAGAGCGCGCAGGGCGGCATAATCTGCGGGAAGCTGGCCGCCGTACTGCCGGCAGACGATCTGCGCCGCCTTTTGCATGTTGGCCACCCGGCTGTAATACCCCAGCCCCTGCCACAGCTTGCGCAGCTTGTCCGGGTCGCAGGCGGCAAGGGCGGCGGGGTCCGGCAGTTCGGCCACAAAACGCTCGTAATAGGGCAGTGCCGCCGAGACGCGGGTCTGCTGGAGCATGATCTCGCTGACCCAGATATGATATGCCGAAGGCTCCTGCCGGAAAGGCAGGAGCCTTCGATTCAGTTCAAACCATTGGATCAGCGGTTCGCTGACCGCCCCCATTAAAAACCGCCGCAGGTGCGCGGGAAGGCAATGACGTCACGGATGTTGGGGATGCCGGTGACATACATCAGCAGGCGCTCAAAGCCCAGGCCGTAACCGGCATGCTTTACGCTGCCAAAACGGCGCAGGTCTAGGTACCAGTCATAATCTTCGCGCTTCAGGCCCAGTTCATCCAGGCGGGCCAGCAGCACATCCAGGCGCTCCTCACGCTGGGAACCGCCGATCAGCTCGCCAATGCCGGGCACCAGCATATCGGCGGCGGCAACCGTCTTGCCGTCCTCGTTCATGCGCATATAGAATGCCTTGATCTCTTTGGGGTAATCGGTAACAAACACAGGCTTTTTGAACACCTGCTCGGTCAGGTAGCGCTCGTGCTCGGTCTGCAGGTCAATGCCCCAGCTTACTTTATACTGGAAGTTGTCATCGTTCTTTTTCAGCAGTTCGATGGCATCGGTGTAGCTCACGCGGGCAAAATCGCTGTTGGCAACCAGCTCCAGACGCTCGATCAGGCCCTTATCAAAGAACTGGTTGAAGAATGCCAGCTCGTCCGGGCAGTTATCCAGCAGGTAGCGGATGACATACTTGGTCATGGCCTCGGCGGTGTCCATGTAGGTATTCAGGTCAGCAAATGCCATTTCCGGCTCAATCATCCAGAACTCTGCGGCATGGCGGGTATCATAGCTCTTCTCTGCGCGGAAGGTGGGGCCAAAGGTGTAAACCTTGCCCAGGGCCATTGCCATGGCCTCGGCTTCCAGCTGGCCGGAAACCGTCAGGTTGACCGGGCGCTTGAAGAAGTCCTTGCTGTAATCCACCTTGCCGTCCTCGGTCTTGGGCACATCGTTCAGGTCCAGGGTAGTAACCTGGAACATCTCGCCTGCGCCTTCGCAGTCAGAACCGGTAAAGATGGGGGTGTGTACATAGGTAAAGCCGTTCTTGTGGAAGAACTCATGCAGGGCATAAGCGGCCTGGCCGCGCACACGGAACGCAGCGTTAAAGGTGTTGGTGCGGGGGCGCAGGTGGGTCAGGGTGCGCAGGTAATCCATGCCCATCTTGTTTTTCTGCAGCGGGTAATCGCTGCCGCAGGTGCCCAGCACCGTAACGGTATCGGCGTTGATCTCAAACGGCTGCTTAGCGTTGGGGGTCAGCACCAGGGTGCCGGTCACTTCAAAGCTGGTGTACAGGCCGGATTTTGCAACCTCGGCATAGTTTTCCAGCTTGTCCGCCTGGAAAACGATCTGCACGGGCTTATAGCAGCTGCCGTCTGCCAGAGAGATAAAACCAATCTTTTTAGAATCGCGCACGGTTTTTGCCCAGCCGCAGACAGTAACTTTGGTACCATCCGCCGGGGTAGCCTTATAGAGCGATGCAATTTCAACTCGTTCCATGTGTTCCCACTCCTAAAATGCAAATGTAGGGGGTGTATCTGAAAACAAAGAAAATGACGACTATTTCGCAAGCACATGCCGGATTCAATGCAAAAGGCCGCAGGAATCCTTTGTGGATTCCAAGACTTTTTAACGCGGAATCCGGCTGCGATTGTAGAAATAGGCCAAATTTTCGACTTTTCAGCTACACCTAGATAAAGTGTATTATAACGTGTGATGCTTAAAAAGTAAAGCGCTTGTTATTTGCGGCGCTTTTTGCTCTTTTTGCGCAGGGCCGGCACGGCCCAGATGGCCGCCAGCAGCACCACTCCTGCCGCACTGAGCGCTGCCCCCGCGGTAAGACCGGGCGTTTTGTAGGTAAACGCCACCGTATGGCTGCCGGGTTCCAGCGCCACGCCGAGGAAAGCCGTATCTGCCCGCAGCACTTGGGCCGGGGTACCGTCCACCGTCACGCTCCAACCAGTAGAATACGGTAGCTGCACCACCAGCACGCTGCTGCGGGTGGTGGTGATTTCTCCACCCAGGCTGTTGGTGCCAAGGGTCACATTCTGCAGGTTTTCGGCCCCAAGGTTCTCCGCACGGGCCGCAACGGTATCCAGCTTCTGGCATTCCACCGCCAGGCGGTCAAACTGGTAATAGCCCGCAAAGGGCAGTACAATCGTGATCTGCTGCAAGGGTTCATCACTGGTGCCAAAGTTATACACAAAGTCATGCCGGCCGCAGTAATACTGGCTGTTGGGGCGGTTATACTCAATACGGCCCTCACCAATGTTGCTGAGCAGGCGCAGATAGACACTGTCCTTGCGCCAGAAATGCGCATACTGCTTTTGCAGGCTGCGGCGGTCATGGGCGCTCATGGCGCTCAGTTCTTCTTCGTTCATCGCATCCAGCGGGCTGGTGGCCGTGTACTGCATGCCCTGCACCACAAAGGCGGTCTCACAATCCGCCACCGGCTGGGCAATGGTCAGGGTAATGCGCCCGCCGTCCTGCGGGGCATAGTAGGTGGTTTCATCCAGCTGCTGCACGCCGTCCAGCTCCATTTCGGCTGCGGGGCTTACCGTATCGCCGGTCAATTCCGCTTCGGGCAGCAGGCCGGTTTCTTCCAGCACTACGCCGTCCAGCAGGGCATCCTGCTTTTGCAGCGGGGTCAGGGCGTCATAGGTTTCGCGGCTGATCTGGTTTTGCGCCGTATAGCCGATGGGCAGCGCCGCCGTATTGGGGTAAACCGCAACCGTGCTGCCGCCGATCTCCGCTGCCTGCACGGCCTGGCTGTCAAATAAGGCGGGCAGCGCCCCGGTGGAATCCGGTGCGCAGAGGGCGTATTTCACGCCGAACAACGTTTCCAGCGGGGTGCGGTTCTGCAGCCCGCGGTAATCATATTCCACCGGGGTGTTCTGCCCCAGTTCCCGGAACAGGCTGGAAAGGTAGCTGTTGTTCAGGCTGAAAAAGTACCCGGTGCCATACACATCCAGCAGCATGGGGCTGTTGATCGGCTCGTTCACCAGCGAGTCATACCGCCAGTAGCTCTGGTCCTCCATCAGATGCAGGGTCACGGCGGGGTTGTCCTGCACGGTGGTGCTCCAGGCGTAACCGGCGGGGCGGTACTCGTTCACGGCATCGGCTTCCTCAATGCCATAGTAGCCGCCAAGGTTCATCACCACGCCAAGGCAGCAGCCCGCCAGTAAAACAGCCTGCACACCGCGGCGGCTGACACCATCTGCCGCCAGCACAAACACGGCCAGCAGCACCAGCAGCAGCGCGCCCAGCAGGGCGGTCTCCGTGCGGCCCTGCTTGACGCAGAACGCCACCACGCAGTAAACCGCCAGCAACGCAAACAGGTTGCGCTTTTCTTTCGGCTCAAACGCCGTTATGCCGGGGCAGACCCGCGCCAGGATAAAGGCTTCCAGCATGGTGAACGCCCACACCCAGCGATTGGAAACGTAAGAAATCCCGTTCAACACACTGCCCGCCTGCGGCACCAGCAGCAGGGCCAGCAGACCCAGCCACGCGCACTTGAGCACGGTGTTCTGCCGCGGCTTGGCAAACAGCACCAGCACACCCAAAAACGCCGCCGAGGTCACCCCCGCATAAGTAGAGTAAGCATCATACCCCATGCCGGTGGTCATGTTGGCCAGCAGCTCAAAAAAGCGGTAGAACGGGTAAGGCGCGGTTTCCCGCGTTAAGCCAAAGCGAGCGCTGCCGAACAGCTCCTGCGCGGTGGGCAGCAGGGTGACGGCTGAAATTGCAATGCCCACCAGCGCAAACCCGATGAACTTTGCCAGCAGCGGCGGCAGGGTGCGCAGGTTTTTGGCCCCGTACCGCTTGCTGTACACCGCAATGGCGTACAGCACCAGTAGCACCGCAGCCATATAAAAGAACAAAAAGTTGGAGAGTGCCGTCAGCGCAATGGCGGCAATGTACAAAACCGGGCTGCGGCCCTCAAACAGATCATCCGCTCCCAGCAGCATCAGGGGGAAGCAATACATCGGCACCAGGAACACCGGTTCGATCAGCCCTGCCTGGATGGGCCACGCACTGAACACATAGGCCAGCGCCCCCAGCAGGGTGCCAAAGCGGCTGTTGCCATGGCGGCGGCTGAACGCCATAAAGGCCAGCCCCGCTAGGTAGAGCCGCAGCACGATCAGGCCCTCCAGCAGCTGCTCGGTCCACCGGCCGGGCACAAAGGCTGCCAGCAGGTCCAGCGGGTCACCCAGGCCGTAATAGCTCAGCGTGGTAATGATATCCGCACCGTAACCGATGGAAAAATCCCAGGTGGGCACCGCCGCGCCGGTCAGCACACAGCGCGCGGCCTGCCGCAGCCAGCGGCCATAATAGACCAGAAACGGGTAATGCTGCTTGAGGGTATCGCCATATTGGATAAAGCTCTGCCCGTTCAGCGCAAAAATAGCAGCCCAGATGCCCATCAACAGGGCAAACAGCGCCGTATAAGCCAGCACCAGCG
>CEAX01000017.1_pt1 | contig 15980 bp, 17 predicted proteins | sample 554721 | NCBI WGS metagenome assembly CEAX01 (sample SAMEA3182098, study PRJEB8094) | gut metagenome | biome: human; feature: gut; material: Stool; isolation source: human stools | place: Canada | collected 2012-05-30 | reverse complement strand
CCCATATTGAGAATGGTTCCCATTAAGCGGTGATGCGACACGCCGGGTCGGTTTGACTTGTGTTGTGTTGTGTGGTACGCGGAAGTGTACGCGGTGAAGCGGTACGGTTGTGGCGTGTCGTGTTTTATGGTGTGATATTATATAGTGTCGGTTTCGAGTGAAAGGAAAAAATAAAATGATTAACGAATGGCATTATTTCACAATTCCGGATGATTATACTGGGCTTGATGTTAGGTTTCGGTGGCGTGAGGCTTTATGTGGCTATTGCGGCACTGACTACCAATTCGAGCTGTACAGTGGAATGCATGGCCGGTGGGTGATGCTGAAAGATTTCATCGATCTGGACGAAGGTTTCAGTTATTGTCATGCGATCGATTTTAGAGAGCTTTATAAACAGCTTGAATATATTTGATTGGAGGTCTTGAAATGGCTGAGTATGTTTTGGTGGTGTCGTCTCATTTTGTCCATCTGAGGGCGGTTTCGATTAATTAACCCCGATAGGGAAAACCTATCGGGGTTAATTTTTGTCATTTTGTATGTTTTAATAGATGTTTATTACGTATGTTAGAGTTAGTTCGGTGGATGCTGTGTGATATATTTGCAATGATACGTTTTCTTCGACGCTTAGAGCTAGTTCAGTATAGAATGAATATATGTTTGATGCGTTTATTCTAGGCGTGAGTGGTATGGAATATATACTATAGTTTGTTTGTATTCGTATGAAGCCTCTATAGTCAGATGTTGTATTGGGAAACGTTATATTTCCTTTTATTTTATAAATCTTACTTTTTGTTATTGTTTTTAGTGATGTTTCTGACAATGTGTTAGCTTGTACGTTTATATTGCCTTGATATGCTTCAGTTGGGTATAGAGCGGGGAAATATGTGTAGTCATTATTTAATGCTTCATTGCCTTTGCTTATTAGTTTTAAAGTCGAAATATTTGTTATACTATATTTGTCGGTAGTAGTAAACTTTGTGTTGATAATTCTACTGTTTGTTATTTGTTGTGTTTCTCCTCGCCCTGTTGCGTCTGTTACGGCGTAATATATTGCGCAATTGTCTAGAGTTATATTTTCGCCTTTTATTGCAGATGTTTCTATTGTTGCGTCTTGGAAAACACAATTTAAGAATGTTGTGTTATCAAAACCGCTATAATACACACCGGGGCCGTGTGATGGTGGTGCCGTAAAAAAGCAATTTGTTATTTTTATGTGTGAAAAAATATCTTTTTTATTTGAGGTTTGAATAAACGGTGGTATTGTATTTATGTCTATATCGGGGTTATTTGTTTTCCATTGTTTAGTGCCTACTGGCACAAAAAATGAATCGCTTATATCTATTTCTTTATTGTTTGTTAGTCTTATATATGGTGAGCTGTAATCGTTTGAGATGCTTTCCATATCGGTTTGCGCACCGTAGTAGGCTTCAAATTTTGAATTTATAATAAAAATATGACGGCATGAATCAATGTTAATATATCGTCTATTAAATTCCATATGCAAATTAGTAAAATGTAATGCGTTAGAGGAGTTTATTATATTTAACGCGTAATTGTTTCCGCTGTTGCGGCCACATCGAGTTATTGTTATGTTGGTTAAATTAGAATCGAAACAATCATCAAATGTCAGTGCTGATTTATTAAATCCGTCTATTGATAGGTTATCTATTGTTAAAGTCCATCCACCTTGTGAAATGTAGATTGCGTCGGTGTCGTTTTGTTGTCCTATAATTGTAATGTTTTTTATACTAGGGCAACCTGTGTTTTTTAAGTTTATTGTAATTAAGGGTGTTGTAATATCTGTTCTTTTATCGTAAATTATACTTGCTGAATTTGTTGTGGTATTTTCGTAATGAAAGTTTGATAGATGCATACCCTCTATTTCTATTGAGAAATCTATAATTATTGATTGTGTTATAATATATTTTCCAATTGGTAGAAATAATGTTTTTCCCGTATTTTTTGCGGTTTCTATTGCTTGTATAAACGCTTGCGTATCGTCATGCACACCGTTTGCAACCGCGCCGTACATTTGCGGTGTTACATATTGTTTGTTGACGTTTATTATTCCGGTGGTCTGATTTGCTGAGTCGGCCGTGTCGGAATTTAAGATACTTAGTATCGTATTTATATCATCTATGTTTGTTTTATTTGTTTGCGCTAATGATAATGCATTTAATGTATCTTTTCGATACGCCTCAACTTGCGCGTTGTAATTACCCGTCAGCATCCAAAATGAGGTGTTGGTAATGTCAATCCCAGCGGGTACGTATTGTCGTGAGGTGTATGAGTTTCCGTCGTGCAATACGATGGTTAACGGCTCATAGGTTTTAGTGTTGTCCCATTCCGCGGGATCTGCGAATAGGGGTACGTAGCGTGCGCCGATGTATTGGCGTACTGGTGTGTTTGTCATGTTTATGCTCCTTGATTTGTGGCGGGTTGCTCTACGGGTTTCGCGTCGGCTGACACGTCGTAGGATAGTATAAGTCTACCGTATTCAGGTGTGCCGTATACTGCTCCGGTGTCAAATATGATCTGTGTCCATGATTCCGGGATGTAGGCCACGAAATATCCATCCAGTGTTAGCCCGAAGTATACCGTTTTTATGGCTTCGCTGATTATGTTGGGCATGTTCGCCTGCACCCAGTCATAAATCTGCTGATAGTAGTAGTCGTCGAACCCTGATTCCTGAAATTGCTTGAATATTTCGGTGAGCTGGTTCACCGCTTGCGCGGTTTCGTTTTCCTTGTCGGCCAATGCGTCCGCGTAGTGGCGCAGTTTGTCGTATTCGCAACAGAGGTATTTTACTATTTCCTCTTGGCTTTTCGCATTCCAGTAGAATTTTGGTATCGCCGGGGTGTATGCGTATAATGCATAGAATGGCATTAACGCTATAATGTTCGGAAACATTATCGTTCCTTTCCTTAATAATTGTCCAGATTAACAGTCCACAACGGGCTGAAACATTGTTCCAGATGGTCTAACAGCAACACGTCGATATCGACGTAATCGCCTTGCTTGATATGCGCGATTTTACCCATGAAATCGCCGTTTGTGATCGTCTCATATTGATTATCCGTCGCGTTGCTTGCGTAATCCTGATTTTCGGCCAATTGCGTCGCGGGAAAATCTGAAAACACCGTGCGCATCTTATGCCATGTATCGGAATCGGAGAGCATGACGTCCGAGTTTCCGGCGACAGCCGCATAGAGCGGACGGAGCGTTGGCATTATCTCGTCGATTAAGCGCAAAAAGTGCCGTCGCCATCTGCCGGCGGGCAATACGCCTATTTCACGATCGTAGTAACGGTTTTCGATTTTACGGCAACAGCGAGTGTATTGCGCGTCATCGTACGCGCTTTCGCGCCATGACCATTCATCGGAAGTCCAGTCGATGCCACCGGGGACCAATAGTTCGCCCAACGTGATTGACATGACTTGATGATACTCGTCATGTGTGGCGTTCGGCGTGTAGTGTGGAAAATCGGTGTCAAGATTCATCGTTGTCCGCCTGTTCCTCAATGTCGGTAAGGTAATTGTAGTTTCGGCTTATATTATCCTCATTCCATACAACCTGTATCGGCTCTTTCAGATATTTCGCAAACCTTGTGTTGAGAATGTCGCACGCGGCACGCCGTTCCTCCAATTCGCTGAGCGCCCGTAGGTCGCTGGGTTCGCCGTAGTCGTTGATTTCGTCGGCGGTCTGCCGCTCCATTTTCAACGGTAGGTTTTTAATGCCCAAAGCTTGATAGAACGCGTTCCAAGTGTTTTGAATGTCGTTCTGCAATTCCATGCCGATGTATTCGACGTTGGTTTTCAGCACGTTTGCTTTCATGGAATCGGTGAAACCCGGTGTCGCCATGATCGCCATTTCACCGCCCGATATCTGTTTAATCACATTGACGCCCGCCGTTTGCTGTCCGGCTGGAACCTCAAGTATGAACGGTGTTTTCTGGTGGAATCGGTTCTGTCGCCGCGTCATGTACAGATCTTCGATCTCATGCGCGAAAAATTCAATGGTCGGAATGAGTGGCGTGCGTGCGCGGTTGGCGTAGATGAATACACCGTTGGAATTGTTAACCGGAAATCGCCATCCGTTGATGCCGTAACTATCCCATTTCTTCGGTTTGTAATACACGTTGAAATTCGATGTGGTCACCGCTTGCGTGCTGAAGAACACTCCCGGTTTGCTATGCGGGAACGCGATTGTGGCGTAGCCGAAATACAGTAGATTGTATTCCAGAAACCACGCGTCGCATGTTTTCGGTAGATTCAGCCACTTGAACCGAGACAGCGCGATATTCAGCATTTGAGAATACGCCATCGAATACGCTTGCGAATTGAGCGCTTCGGATTGCTGCCACACCGGCGCGCCGCGTTCGCCCATTTCCGCACGTGTCAACGACCTTTTATGCGTGCGTTTACGTCCCATGTTTTTCCGCCTTATAGATTGTCGTGTATGAAGTCGCCGCCGACTTCCTCGGGTTGCGTCCATATTGTAACACCGGAGTTGAAAATATCCCTGATCGTCTGCAATTGCTCGTTTTGCGCAAGCGGGCACACCGTCCATATGTCCGCGGCCCGCCAATACGTGAAATGCCTGCAAGGCGTCAACGACGGGTTATTGTAGAGCTTGTTGCTTGCGATGCCGTAGCGCAGCATGTAATCGCCCGCCGCCGCGATCGCGCCATTGTCCTCGGTGACGATTTTCACGGTCATGGTGTCAAGCCCCGTGGCCTGTCTGAAATTGTCGCCGCCATACGTGCCAACGGGCTGCGCGGCATGGTTGAGCAAGTCGCGCCAGGCGGCCGACACGTTTGAACGCGTGTTGGTCATCACGTTTTTGGCGTTCATGACACTAGTGTCGCGTGAGCGCGCGGCGTTGCCGACCGTCGTGTCGTATGTTCGGCTGGCGTTTGCGTTGGACGTGTCCACATTGTTGTTATTTATTTCGGTTGCCGCGTCCGTCGCCAGCTTCGTCAGGTTGGTCGCCTGCGTGTTCGCGCGGGCGGTGGCGCTTGCCGCCTGTGTTTTCGCGTGCGCGGTCTGTTCCCTATTGGTGGCCTGCGCCTGTTTTTGCTTGAAATTCGCGACATCGTTCGCGGTCGCGTTGAGCTCCCTATTATTCGAGATGGCCATACCGGTGTTGTAGCCTTGCAGAGCCGCGCTACCGACTGCCATCGCTCCCGCGGCGATCGGCGCGGCGGCACCGCCGGTCGCGATTGTCAAGGCCGCACCGCCGACCGTGCCCACCATGCTGGTGACTGATGTGATCGCGGAATTTTGCGAACCCTCGATGAACGCTTTGTTCATCAATGTCGTATCGTTGCCGTAATCACTATAGATTTTTATGTTTGTGCTTGTTAAATCGTCATCCAGGCGGGTGTTGGAATATGTCAGCATGTCGTTGCGCGTGCTGTTGTTTTCCGTAGTGACGGCGTTATCACGTATGACGCCCCGTGCTGTATTGGCGACGCTTGTCGCGTTCGTTGCGTTAACGTTGGCTTTCGCCGTGGTCGCCGTCGCGTTTGCGTTTGATTCGCCGGTGTTCGCGGAACGCGCGCCGTTTTCGTAGGCGATTATGGCGTTTTCACGCGCTTGCGTGACTTCCCGGTTGTATGCGTCGGCGCGGTGCGCGTCGATCGCGCGACGTTGCAACGCGTATGTCGGTATGTCGTGCGAGATGAGCGTTTTGAGCACGTCCGCGTTCGGCACGTCGCTAGTAATGCTAGTCCCGTCGATGGCATTGATGCTGATTGACGTATCGCCGTCGCTTCCGATTCCGTCAAGCCACGCGATCTGCCGCAATATCGGATAGCTAAGGGATGTGAGCGTCTTCGCCGAGAGGTGCCCGCAGTCGGCTATTTCCACACGGGTTTTATTGCCAATGTTGTCGGATATTTCCAAATGCGCGTACGGCGCGAGATACAGTCGTGTTATTCGCGCGTATTCGGTGGCGTATCCGAAATCGTCCATAGTCAGATCAATATCGGATAGTTTCGTTCGCGCGCCGTTGACTGTATGCCATTCGACGCCGTTCACACTGATGGCGTTATCAAGTCGCATCATGTTTGCGGTGGCTACGAATACGGCTGTGATCTGGGACGTTATATGCGGATAATACGCGAAAAGCGTGTCGAAATAATCACCCGATATCTTGGACGATTCGAGCGCGTACATGGTCACGTTGCTTGCGGTGAGATTATCGATTGAATTGTATGACGTGCCTACGCCGGTGACGTTCGCCGTGGAAACGTTTCCGGCACCCCATGCGAAACCCGTTACCGTGCCGTCGTTGTCGCTGTATGTCGGGTCGCTGTCCGTGATGTGCGTGCCGCGCGTGTTGCTCATGGCTTGCAATTGCTCGGCTGAAAACGTTGCGGCCAGACAGATGTATCTTGCGCCGTTCTGCAGGTTGAACGGCGTGCTTTTCCTGACATTCGACGCGGCATTGCCATAGTCGATATCGGGCAGCGTGAAATCACGGCAATTCGCACGCGGGTTTTCCAAGAGTCGCGCCGGTGTCGTTTCCGTCAAAGGCGCGTGCCCGCGGGACAGCAGCAAGCCGTTGATTGTGGTGCTGTTGATGTAGTCCGTCCATACGTCGCGCATGAGCGTGCATGTCGTCGTGTTCGGCGCTTCCGCGCGCACGGAAGTGATGAAAAAATGATAGCGTGTCTGCACGTCGGTTTTCTGGTACGGCGTGTTGATAATGTCATGCGAAAAGTCCACGACGATGTAATTGTACTGTTGCGCCGTCATGTAGGGCACGGGCAATTTTATGCCGTCCGCGTCGGCGCGTGCGATGTACATGTTAGTCGTGAGCTTGACGGTTTCGCCGTCCAGTCTGTCAAACCATGTGTCTCGTGCGGTGTCGTCGGGGAATTTGACGACATCATGGTAGTCGTCGAGCCATTTCACCCGGCACAGTTTGATCCTGGTATTGGGTGTCCATACGTTATAGTCGAAAACGTTGCGGTATTGTGCGTATACGCGCGCATCGTCACCGGGGAACGGCGTCGTGTCTCGCAGGTGGGGGAAATCCATATTCATGCCTTTCTACTATGAAAAATGGGTGATGTTTCACGTGAAACATCACCCATTCTAATCGGTTCCGATCATGCGACGGTGAACGTGCAAGTCGCCTTGTGTTCCGTGGTCTCGCCGTTCGGGTTGACATACGTTGCGGTACCCGTCACGGTGATGACGTCACCGGCGACAAGACCGTCGCGCTGCACGTGCAGGCGCGCCTGATCGTCCACATACGTGTTCGCGTTGAGATCGAACGCCGCACCGTCGGTCTTGCCCGCGGCGGCGTGCGTGGCCGCGATCTCGTACGTCGCCGCGTCCGGTGCCACCTGGATGGCGGTGCCTGTCGGCGTTACGGTGGCGGTGAGTTTCGGCGTGAGCTGCACCAGGTCGCCCGCCTTGACTTCACCCGTCGTCGGGGTCAGCGTGAAGCCGGTCACGGTCTGCGTCACGACCTTGATGGATGTGCCCGCGTCCGTGGTGAACAGCGCGCACGGCGTGAACGGGGACACGCCATAGATGCCCCAATGGTTGAGATACATTGTGTTGGTCAGCGTCTGCGGATTGTAGAACTGGGATGTGCCGTACATGGTATCTCGCACCTGATACCAATCAGTCGAGACAAGCAGCGCCACAGCGCCATCGATACCAAGCGACGGCACCTGAATAATACGATACGGCACGTCGGCCTTGTCCAGCTGGAACACCGCCGACAACGCATCGACATCGAGCGACGCGAGATATTCCGGTTCGACCAACAGCACCATCTGTTGCGGGTTGGCGTATGCCGGGATGTCGGTGACGTTCAGCGCGTTGTACTGGGTTGAGGGGAACTGCATCCTGCCCGCCGTGCTACGCAACGCCTTGAGAAGCGTCTTTGCCGTGGTTTCGTCGGACGGGATCGAATCAAGATGCACCTTGTAGAAACCAAGATTCTGCTCGTAATGACGAATCAGCGCCAGCATGATGTTCATTTCATCGTAATTATCGGAATTACGGGGCGTTTCCATGATCTGCGCGATGAATCGATTCAGGCCGAAGTCGTCCACGAAAGCCTGCCGCAATTCGTCGTCGGTCCACGAAATTGGGTACTGGTCTTTGCGATTCATTTCATAGAACCACACGGCCGCTTCGGGGCGGTGCATCTTGAGCAGGTCTTCGGCATCATCCTTGTAGCCGTGCGCCTTGATCCATTTGACTGCGATCTCCTGCACGGTGCTGCCCCAGTACAAGTTTTCCTTTTTGAAAACCGCCAGAGGGTTTTCAAACGGTGCGTTCTGCGCCATGACGGTGAGCCCGATGCGGTTGACCATGTTCCAAACACAGTCGTTCAAGTACTGTCGGTTCATCGGGTCGAACAAGTATCGCATGGTGTTCGCCACACCGGTCTGCGTGGCGGACGGTATACGCTGTTGGTAATCGTCGGTACCCTTGAGACGCACCTTGTCCAGGATCGTCGCGTTATCTACTGCCATAAGTCATCATTCCTTTTTTTCAGAGTGTGTAATCGAGATTTTCCAAGTCCTCTGCCGCGGCCTGCGCGATCGCTTCCGCCGCGTCGTCATCGTCGTTTTCCTTGACGGTCGCGCCGTTTTCGATCATCTGAGCCACGGAATCGGTGAAGTTGTCATAGATGCCGCCTATGCGTTCGTTCATCGCGTCGATCTTGTCCAGGACGCGCGCGAGCATGTCGCGCAAATCGTCGAATTCGCCGGTTCGATGCGCTTCATTGTCAGTAAGGTCGTCGCGTTCCGCGTCGTCCTTTTCCTCGGTGGTTTCATCGTCGTGCATTGTTTTTTCCTTTCATATATGAAAAAAAGCCGTACCGGTATGTGACCGGTACGGCTCAAGAATAGCATACTCACGACGTGATCCACAGCGGTTACCGGCGCGCTTTCCCTGTACGGCCATATCGTCGGCGGAGTCAACCGTGGGTTTCGACGATGTGTTTTATCGGCACCGCTATGACACCTCACCGTATGCCACGCATCATTTTACGCCGAAATTCTTGAGCATTTCAAGCACGGCGTGTTGCGTTTCCACCGCATCATAACGTAAATATCCCATTGCGTAATACGATGTCAGGTTTTTAATCAGGTCTTTTGCGATATTCGCGGTCAGGTAGTTCAATTTGTTGTCATCCCTTGTGATGGCGAAATACGGCACACGGGCACCGCCGTCATATTTCGATGATATGAAGACGTATCCGCATCGTAGATCGACGTTCACACCATACTCGTTGCTCATCCATCGAAACACGTAATTGAGTTTTGAATGTTCGTGTGGTTTTTCGATGAAATCGGTGCCGTGGTGCTTGAATCTGTTTTTAGCGGTCATGTCATTATTGTTTTTCGACATGCGTCCGGCCACCGTGTTCTTGGTTTTCTGTTCCGCGTATTCATCATTGCGCACATAGTCGAACAGACACGTCTTCCCCCCGAGCCATTGCAAGCCGAAATCAGGTTCCAACGGAACGTCATAGTGTTGGAAATACGGGTTGAACGCGTCGCACGCATTGCCCAGCAGGAAGATACGCGGCTTGCGTAGTTTTGTATCGTCGGGACGTTCGCGTGTGACGGTGTCCACAAGTTTCGCCAGCTGCTCATATTCGTTTTTCAAATACCGATGATATCGGTCATCCGTATCGATGATGATTTCGTCCATACAGATGTTCCGCACGTTCACGAATGTGCTTTTTTTCTTCTGCTGCTGTAATGACAACGGTATGAAATATCCACACGTTTTCCATGGGTTTTCTTTTTTGCCTGTTTTCTTTCGGCGTATTTCGGCGATTTTGTTCGTTGTCCGGAATTCATAATCGGGAAAAATATCATCCTGTATGATACGGCTGAAATAGTTCGCGGCGACATCGTTGTTCTCCTCACGGTAACGCGTGACCTCCACAAAACAGATACCGTTTTTCAGATAATCCTCTATCATGTATTTTCGCACACCATATGTCTTGCCCAAGCCACGCGCGCCGATGATCATATTCACATCAGCGTTGCGCGGCAGAATCTGACTTTTCAGCCGATCATAATAATATTGCACCATCCATGCTCACAATCATAGGTTTGCCGTCCCGCACAATAAGTTCGCGCGGCTCTGTCTCCACATTCCGATTATACAGATCCCGCAAATACGCTATGTTCTCCTCGTTCGCCTGTTTGTCCGATTCGCCGAGCCACCTGCCGGACGGGTACAGCGCGATCGCCTCGGGCGCGTCAACATGCGTCACCGTGCCGCGATAATCGGTGACGCTGCCGACATACCGGTCCCACACATGCGGTCGGCTGCGTTGCAACGTGTGGCATATGCCATAATCGACCAACACGTCATAGCCGAGCGACATTTGCACGGTTTCCGCGAAACCGTGCCCCGCATGCATGAGATCGGCTATAAAATCCTCTATGGTGTACATGCCATCCGGCCGCGGGAGCCCCGCGCAGGTGACATGCACACGACCGGCCTTGTCCAGGCTGACGCGTGCCTTGTTCCACAATTCCATATGTTCGGCGTACCGTGTGGAGCCGCCGCAATCCTCCACCTCGAATTTGCCGATGTGATCCAGGGTTGACGCCATGTCGGGCGCGGTGGTTCGGACGCGCCGCATGATGCGGTTGATCGCGGTTTCTATCGCGGTGTGCAACGGTTCGAGCGCGTCCAATAGTTCCGCGTCGGTCACGTCATCGGCGCAGCTGATTTTCAGGCTGTCCGTATCGCCGCCCGTCACCGTCACACGATCGCCGAAACGCCGATATATCAGCATCATGGCGATCAGCAAGTGCATTCTGCTGCCCGCTACGATTCTCATGCCGTACGTGTATAGGACGCGTGGTGTCTTCGGCCGTTTTTTCGCGAAATTCTCGGGCGTGCAAACAGTCGTCTTATCCACTTCCAGCTCACCGTCTTCCGTCACACGATAGTCCGCCTTCATCACGTCTTGCGCCTGAGTCCCATAGATTCCATTAAACTGGCCTTTAACGGTTGATCCGTAATAGGATTGCAGGAATTTCACGCTCAACGTGCCCGTCTTAGCGTCGCGCGCGATTCCCTCGGGGATTGAATCGGGTATTTCGCCCGCGTATGCCATGCCCTCATGGTAACGTTTAATCAGATTTTTCACGTCGGTTTTCCGTGCGAACAGCATATTGGATTGCAAGGTGACGTAATCGGGCGGAATTATTGTTTTAGTGGTGCTTTCGCCGTACAGCACTTGCATTGCGTCATAGGCGTACACCTGTCCGATATTCCACAATTCAATCTCATTCACGTGCAACACGCATTCGTCCGCCCGGTACAGTTTGCCGAACGCATATGTGGGGTTTATTGCGCTGTCCACATAGCCGTGCGCGCGTATGCTGTTGTCCTGTGTCTTCGCGCGTTCGTTGTTGCTGTAATCGGTGCCCGCCCGTAGCGTGCGCACGAACTTGGAACGTGGGCATATCGCAATGCCCCACGCGTCGAAACATGTGTTTTCACGCAACCTGAGATTAACGAATCTCACAGCCACATGCAGTCCCGTGAGAAACGGGTCATCATAATTCGACAACACATCTTCAAGCGGCGTGTTAATAATGCGTTCGCACGCGATTTGCAGGATATCCGTAGGCGCTGGAGCGAATTTCACGGGCAATCGCCGCCCATTGATGAACGCGTGATGCATCGACGTAACGTCCAGCGACGCGACGTTATCCACCACAACGCTAGCGGTTTTAGCGCTCGTAAACGTCAATCCGCCACGGAAACACGCTTTGCGCAAAGCATAGGACTCATAGTTTTTCGGAAACTCCTGATTACAAGTCAACTCGAACGCGCGTTGCAATGTGATTTTCTTACCACTTTGCAACGTGACGCGTCGCCCGCCGATCTCGCGCCGTGCCATCTGCCGCACAAGCGACGTCTTGGTAAGCACACGGCATCCCAGCATGTCCGGCGTGAGCCAATGGTTCGCGCGTAGCAACCATTGCAGATACTGGGGTATCACCTGCACATCACGCCGTGCGTAAAACAGCTCCTCTTCGGTCAACGGGGTTTCGGGCGTGCGTACAAGCGAGTAATCCCAATCGCCCACCGCTTTCGGCAAACCGCATGTCTCACCCATCGCACGCAGTCCGCCCATCTCGAGATAGAACGTATCCCAGAACCGGCACACCACGTCGCCGCCCACGCACAAGTCAAGCGTATACACGCTAGTCGCCGTCTGCGCATTAGCGGTGATCGTATACGACTGCGCCAATTCCAACATGAGAGTCTGCATGTCGAACATGAGATTGTATGCCGCGATAACGGGGATGAATCCGTGTGTCTGTCCGTAGGCGATGAGATCGGCGATGTAGTCCAGCGCTTCGGATGTATGCCGGTAGAATCGTACGTCATCCGTTTCGGGGTTGTACGATTCCAGCGGCGTGTCACGCAGATCGTTGAAAATGTACAATATCGGGTATGCGCGCGTCTCGGCACCCTCGCCAATGTTGGTCGTTTCGGTGTCGAATATCGCGGCAACCCTAAAATTCTTGCGTTCTTTCATCGGATCACGTCGGGTGAGACCGCCACAAGCCACACCGGGCTACCGCCGTCAACGTCCGTATAATCCTCCAATTCACCTGTATGCATTTTCATGTTTTTGGCGTACTCCAACGCCTTTTCGTTTCGTTGCATGATAGTATCAAAAAGCGCGCTTAACGAATCGGCGTCATATGCTTTCATGATGGCCTCTAGTCGTTTGTTCGGCGGTACGTTCGGTTTCTGCCATATGTTTTGCGTGTATCGCCAAAACACTTTAACTTTTTCCCGCCCGAGATCGCCCAGTGCGCTCGGCATCCCCTTGGATGCTAAGCGCATTTCCTCTCGAAAGATATGGAACGAACGCGCGCGCTCCCTCGCACGCCCTTTGCCGCCGCGCACCTCGCTCGCTTGTCGCACGAGCTTGTCGGCGTTTTCGTTCGCACGCTGATACGCTTCGTCACGCATGGCAACGTTACGGATACGCCCTACATATGTGTTTCTCAACTGCGTTTCAAGCCGCTGGATGTAAGCGCGCCGTGCGCGTGCTTCACTTTCGGGCATGGTGTCGGTAATGCTTTTTTTCAGACTGTTTATCGCACGCCGCACACGCTTGCGTTTCGCAGTCAAAACGTCCGCTCGTTTATGCGCTCTAGGCATGTTCACCGCCTTATAAAAAAGTGCCATAACGTATTATGGCACTTTTGTTTCATTCCGAACTACTTGATTTCAAGCGATTTCGTGAAACGCCCACCACCAAGTGCGGTCTGCTTGACCGCGACTGTGATGCCGTCCGGCGCGTTGAAATCGGGGAACACATCGTAGATATCCAGCACGCTACGGTAGATTCCCTGGGACTGACTGAAATACGTTTTACCGTCCTTTCCGAAAAGATAGACGTTCGTGCACTTCTGCCCCGTCTGAGAACGGACGCCCGGCGCGATGTAAACGCCGATAACCGTAAACGGTTCCGCACCGTGCGCATTCAACGACACCGCGTTATTGCGTGCGTTGACGATGGCGCGTTTTCCCTCGAACGTGCTGTCATCCATCGTACAAATATAACGATGGTTGTCAGCGGTGTTCTGCGCGGTTTCATTCACGGTGTCGTTCATCTGTTCGTTTTCCTTGTTCATTTCAGTTCCTTTCAGAATTCAATATCTTTGTCGTTGTCGTTGTCGTTGTCGTTGTCAACGCTGGAGTCGATACGTTCCGCGTGCTCGACGAACGTGTCAACGTCCATCACGTACACGGTTTTATCAACTGTAATATCGTCAACCAACACGTTGACGATGCCGGCGTCCATAAGCACCCTGACTGCCGTTTCGACGGTGCGAACGTTTCCGGTGGTGTGGAACGTCTGTAGCACGCCATCCCGATCATAGTAGCTTATGGTGCTGTCAGCGATTGCCTTTCGTATCTTTCGCATGTTTATTATCCGTTTCTATCTTTTTACCACCTATTTGATGGCATAAATATTTATAACACAAAATCGGCGTGCGCAAAAAAAGCAACACGCCGATTATTGACATTGATTCTCAATAACGCAAAATCTGACCCGGATAAATCAAACTCGGATTAGACAACCCATTAAGCGCGGCGACACGCGCCCAATCACCGCCAAAAATCGCCCACAGCGATTCACCCGGCACCACCGTATGAGTACGCGCCGCCGACTCGGGCACGGACGCCGAGCCACCATAGCACACAATTTCACCCGGATAGATCAAACCCGGATCACCCGACGCATAGCCCGTCCACGCCGTCCACGGTTGCAACCCGGCACGCGCGGCGATCCCGCTCAAGGTGTCTCCGGAGACAACCGCGACACACCGCCCCACGGACGTGCTTCCCGCCGGACGGCCGGCGACCGTTGCGTCACCCACCGACCGGTCGGCACCACCGTCGCGTTCACCCGTCGCATAGGCGTCCCACTGCCACCGTTCGCCCCTGAAATAATTCAAGTCCAAACGGCCGGCATACCCGGAGATATACCCGTTCGAAGTATACTGGCGCATCGCCTCGCCATACACGCCGTAATTCCACGGTCGCGTTTGCCAACCGGTGGCGATATTGGTCGCATACTGTGCAACCCACACGCCGCAATGTTCACGCGCGTATCCGCTAAGCTGCCCCAGAGCACTAGCCTGCAAGTATATGACCGGCCACACATGCGTGCGCTCGTACACACGTTGCACCCACGCATCAATCCACGCGCCATTACCAAACTGCGGATTATCCTGAGACTCCCAATCCAACGCAAGCACCGCACGGCCAACATAACCCTTAACGTTATCAATGTAAAAATCGGCTTCGCGTCGCGCGTCGTTGCCCATTGCGTAATGATACACGCCGATACTTTTGCCGCTATCCGACGCGCGCCCGAGCTGATAGTTAGCCGCCTGATTCACGCCATTGGTCAGACACATGTTGTTGAAACCGCCCGTGCCCCAAGTGGCACCCGCCACAACAAAATCAGCATCCAACGCATACGTATCAATATCACACTGCCAATTGCTCACATCCACCCCGCGCATATCCGCGCTCGCAGACGGCACAAAAAGCAACGACAACACGCATACGCACGCCAACACACTACGCCACATTCGAATCACCACTACCCCCCTTATTATTCTTGAGCAATGCGATCAGCTCCTCAGTCAACACATTGTTCTTCGTCATCAAATCATTAAAATCACTGAAAGTCGTGGCGATAAACCACGCCATACCAACACACGCGACAATCGGAAAACCAACACTCCCGACAACGCTTGCGATTGCACTAATATCCATCAAACCACCTCACAAATAAAAAAGATCATGACACATCGAACGACATGTCATGACCAAATGTAACACAAATCGCGTGGCCTATCCGAGAATTGAACCCGGCACGCACATCTTATAAGGATGCCGCTCTAACCACTGAGCTAATAGGCCATCACATCACCCCTCCCACAAACCCCGCCGCATCAAATCAACAATATCACGACAATACGCAAACACATAATCCTTGACGAAATCACAACTATTACACTTGCAAAACATGGCCATCACCGATTAATGCGATAACCTAAGCACATTGCACCCGGAACATAAAACACGCCATCTTCAAGCACATCCCTCAGCCCGTATGCGTCAATACAATCGACAAACCGAGTTTCAATTAAGCAATCGGACGCAATATCAACAAAATACACGTACACATCATAAATACTATTCACGTTAAAATCAATCGAATTAGACAACGCTTCAAGATTCATAAAACTCATTTTATTTCTCCCTTTCCCTTGAAACCGACACTATATAATATCACACCATAAAACACGACACGCCACAACCGTACCGCTTCACCGCGTACACTTCCGCGTACCACACAACACAACACAAGTCAAACCGACCCGGCGTGTCGCATCACCGCTTAATGGGAACCATTCTCAATATGGG
>CEAX01007630.1_pt1 | contig 16388 bp, 23 predicted proteins | sample 554721 | NCBI WGS metagenome assembly CEAX01 (sample SAMEA3182098, study PRJEB8094) | gut metagenome | biome: human; feature: gut; material: Stool; isolation source: human stools | place: Canada | collected 2012-05-30 | reverse complement strand
GGTGTGATGTTGTGCAATAGCAGCAGTTGGGACAATCTAATATGTGCAGGATATACAAGCCTTGCACATAACCCGGAAATCTGTACGGCGGTGGACACCATCGCGCGCTTAATCGGCAGCATGACCATCCACCTAATGGAAAATCAGGACAACGGCGATGTGCGCATTAAAGACCACATGAGCCGCAAGATTGATATTGACCCTAACCGTGATATGACCCGGTCAGCGTTTATCCAGTGGATTGTCAAGACATTGTTTTTGGACGGACGCGGCAACGCGGTTGTCTATCCGGAGTATCAGCGGACAGGGGACTATTTGGACAACCTGCAGCCGATTCCACCGGCGATGACCTCATTTATTCCGGATGGGTGGAGTTATCGGGCGGTGATTGCGGGTAGGGAGTATGCGCCGGATGAGGTATTGCACTTTGTGCTCAACCCCAACAGTTATTACCCCTGGATGGGAGACGGCTATCAGGTGGCATTATCGGATGTGGCCAACAACCTCAAGCAGGCCTCCACCACCGAGCGGGGATTTATGCAGAGCCAGTGGAAACCATCTATCATTGTGAAAGTAGATGCGCTTACCGAGGAATTTGCAAGCCCGCAGGGGCGGCAGCGGCTGGCCGAAAACTACATCAATACCGCACAGGCGGGAGAACCGTGGATTTTGCCGGCCGATCAGTTTAGCATCGAGCAGATTCGGCCCCTTACCCTATCCGACCTTGCCTTAGCGGATTTTGTCAAGCTGGACAAGCAGACGGTGGCGTCCATTTTGGGCGTTCCGTCCTTTGTGCTGGGGGTCGGAGATTTCCACCGTGAGGCGTGGAACAATTTCGTAAACTCCACGATTATGCCGATTGCAAAAATGATTGAGCAGGAGCTAACGAAAAAACTGATAAATGACCCAAACAGATACTTCCAGTTTAATTCTTGGAGCCTCTATAGCTATTCGATCACCGAAATGGTTTCGGCTGGCGCTGAGATGGTTGACCGGATGGCGCTGCGGCGCAATGAGTGGCGCGGATGGCTGAGCCTGCCACCGGATCAGGACATGGAAGAGCTTCTTGCGCTGGAAAACTATCTGCCGCAAGATAGGCTTGGAGATCAAGGCAAGTTGGTACAAAACGGAGGGGGTGAAACCTAATGGAACGAAGAGTAATCAAAACAGAACCTTTTCAGACCCGCGAGGAAAACGGGAAGCGGTATCTGGACGGGTATTATTCGGTGTTTAACCGAGAGTATGAGGTATATCCCGGTTGGGTAGAGACCATTGCGCCGGGCGCTTTTTCCCGCACCTTGCGGGAGGGAAAAGACGTCAAAGTGCTTTGGAACCACAACACTGACATTGTGCTGGGAAGCACCGAAAACCGGACAGCGGTATTGTCGGAGGACGAAATCGGCCTGCATGGGCCGGTGGAGATCAACGAACAGGATCAGGACGCCAAAAATGGATATGCCCGCGTGGCGCGCGGAGATGTGCGCGGATGCAGTTTTGGCTTTGACATCCGGGCGATGGAAGAGAGCTGGGACGAGGATGGCACCTATCGGACAAGGTTGACCGATGTGGAGCTGTACGAGGTAAGCCCCTGTACCTTCCCTGCCTATTCCCAAACCTCTATCCAGGCACGGGCGAAGGAAGAATTGGAACAGGCGAAACATAAACTGGAACAGGCAAAGGAAGCAAAACGCGCAAAATGGCGCGAAGAAATGCTCAAAAGACTACGAGGTGAAAAATAATGGCACTGAAAATCTTGATGCTGAGAAGCAAAATGGACAGACTCAATAAAGAGCTGGAAACCCTGCGCGAAAAGGACGCGGAATTTGCAACCCGCGAGGCGGAACTCGAACAGGCGGTAGCTGAGGCGGCAGCCGAAGAAGAGGAAAAGGTGGTCGCCGAGAATGTAGAGCGGTTTGAGGCCGAAAAACAGGCTCATGACGAGCGAAAATCCGCACTCGAGCAGGAGATCAACGAAATCGAGGGCCAGATTAAGGAAATCGAGGCAAACGCCCCAACCAGAGGTAACAACCCAACCACTAACCCGGAATCCAAACACAACGAAAGAAGGGAAACAAACAAAATGAACATTGCAAACATTCGCTCCCTGCCAAAAAGCCAGAGAGTATTTGACGCGCTGAGCGGTGAACAGAGACAGGCTATTCTTGCCGACAACACCATGCAGGAATTTTTGAGAGAGCTGCGCAGCATGAAGGGCCAGCAGAGAGCCGTCAGTGGCGCAGAGCTGACCATCCCGGTGGTCATGCTCGACCTGATTGCCGAAAATATGTACCGCTACTCCAAATTGCTTAACCGCGTTAGAGTGCGTAACGTGCGCGGCGAGGCAAGACAGACCATCGCGGGCACTGTGCCGGAGGCGGTATGGACCGAGATGTGCGGCGCAATCAATGAGCTGAGCCTTGTGTTTAATCAGATCACCCTGGACGGCTACAAGGTAGCGGGATTTGTCCCGGTGTGCAACTCCATCCTTGAGGACAATGATGTTAATCTGGTAGGCTGGATTGTCGAGATGCTGTCCGAGGCGGTTGGCCTTGCGATGGACAAGGCGATCCTGTACGGCAAGGGCGCAGCAAGCAAGATGCCGCTCGGTATTGTCACCAGACTGGCGCAGACCGTGCAGCCGTCTGACTATCCAGCAAACGCCCCTGCATGGGTTAACCTGAAGACCTCCAACGTCATTACGATTGACGGCACCACCTCCACCGGCGCAGAATTTTGGGCGAAGCTGATGGAGGCAATCGGCAACACCTATACCCGCTACAGCCGCGGAGAGATGTTCTGGGCCATGAATTCGAAAACCTACGCGAAGCTGCGCTCGAAGCTCATTACCTTTACCGCGACCGGCGACGTAGTGGCGAACCTGTACGGCACCCTGCCTGTTATTACCGGTAACGTGGATGTGCTCGAATTTATCCCGGACGGCGACATCATTGGCGGTTACGGCGACCTGTACCTGCTGGCCCTGCGCAGCGGCATGACTATTGAGAGTAGCCGAGAGGTACAGTTCATCCAGGACAACACCGTCTTTAAGGGAAAACAGCGCGCAGACGGTATGCCGGTCATTCCGGGCGCGTTTGTCGCGATCAATATCAACAATAAAGCTGTCACTACCGCAATGGACTTTGCAGCCGACACCGCCAACGACGCGCAGCTGAGCGCGCTGTCTATCGGCAATGAGACTCTTTCGCCGACCTTTAGCGGCACTACATACAGCTACACCGTAACTGCAAGCGCGGCAAGCGACAAAATCGAGGCAACCGCAGCGGCGTCCGGCGCACAGATCAGCATCAATTACAACGGCGCAAACGTTCGCAACGGCGGCACTGTAACCTGGGAGGCTGATAACACCGCTCATCCGTTGACCATCACTGTTAAACAGGGCAATGCGGTGAGAGTGTACACCGTCAATGTCACTAAAGCGAGCGCATAAGGAGTGAGAGCGCATGACCGATGCGGAAATTTTGGCGATCCTCAAGACCGATCTGCAAGTGAGCAGCCCGGCCTTGGACGCCTATCTATCCACTCTGATTGCATCGGCCAAAAGTTACATCTCGACCGAGGGGGTAATCCTTAGCGATACCCCCGACGACGGGATGTTAGTGGAGATGTACGCCTCTTATCTCTACCGCAAGCGGCGGGAGGAGGGCGCTCAAATGCCGCGAATGCTGCGTTGGGCGCTCAATAACCGCATTTTTAGCGCCAAGATGAGGGGAGGCGGCGAGAGTGGATGATCTGGTCTACCTGATTGGGGTAGCGTACAGCGAGGATGAGATCGGGCAGCTGGTGCCGATGGAGACCGAGCGAGCTGTGTGGGCCTCTATCCAGTCTGTGACCCGCGCAGAGTGGGCGCAGGCAGGGCAGGCGGGGCTTAACCCTGAGCTTGTATTGACGATGCCGCGTGTAAACTACAATGGTCAAAAGATAGTAGAGCTGCGCAAGGATTGTGGGCAGGCGGTGCGGTACGGCGTCTATCGGACGTATTTTAGCAGCGACAGCGACGACATTGAGCTGTATCTCGAGCAAAAGGCGGGTGTCACAAATGTCGAACCAACGCATTAAAATTGATGATCTGGGGCAGGCGGTGGCAGACGCGCTCAAAGAGTACAATCAGCAGGTCAATGAGGCGCTAAAAGCCGAGTGCAAGGCGGTGGGCAAGGAGGCGGCGCGGGAACTGCGCAGCACCTCCCCAAAGTGTACCGGCGAATATGCCAAAGGGTGGACGCAAAAGACCTCCTATGAGACTGCCGACAATATCCGCGTGACTGTATACAACAACAAAAAGCCACAATTGGCGCACTTGCTCGAATATGGACACGCAAAGGTTAATGGCGGCAGGGTAGAGGGGAAAGCGCACATACGGCCTGCGGAAGAGAGGGCCGAAAAGCAGCTTTTGGGCCGCGTGAAGGTGAGGATGTAAATGGTGACGCTGGAGCAAATCAAGGGAATGCTGGAAAGCACTGGACTGCCGGTGACTTATCGGGCATGGCCGAAAAACAAAGCGCCGAATTTGCCGTACATCTGTTATTTAGTAGCGTATTCCAACAACTTTGGCGCGGACAATGAGGTCTATTACCCGATCAATCACCTGCAAATCGAGCTATACACAAACTTAAAAGACCCCGAAACAGAGGACAAGGTTGAAAAAGCCCTGTCCTCTTTGTTTTGGGAAAAAACCGAATACTATATTGATAGCGAACAATGCTATCAAATCATCTATGAAATAGAGGTGTAAAAAATGCCAGGAACAGCAGACAAAGTAAAATTTGGTGTGAAAAACGTGCATTATGCCTTGCTGACCGATGAGGGCACCCCAACTTATGACACCCCGGTTGCAATCCCGGGCGCGGTAAGCCTGTCGCTCGAGGCCAGTGGTGAGAGCACTCCATTTTACGCGGACAACATGCAGTATTATGTAACTGTCTCCAACAGCGGTTATGAGACCGAGTTGGAGGTGGCAATTTTCCCAGACAGCTTCTTGAAGGATGTGCTCGGATATACACAGAGCACCACCGACAAGGTACTGACCGAAAACTCCAATGTGCAGCCGAAACCGTTTGCGCTGTTATTTGAGGAGGCGGGCGACCAGAGCGGTACAAAGTTTGTCCTCTATAACTGCACAGCGACAAGACCGTCTCGGACCCTTGAAACCACCGAGGACACCACAGAGCCGACTACACAGACCTGCGCCATCACTGCATCCCCGCTGACCGATGGCCGCACCATGGCGATGACCAGCGCAGAAAGCCCGGAAACTGTGGGGCAGGGCTGGTACACAAAGGTATGGCTTGCTGACGCAAAGGCATAAGTGAGGGCAAAAAAATGGAAAAAATGGTAAAAATTGACGGGAAGGAAGTGGGGTTTAGGGCAACAGCCCTGACCCCGCGTATCTACCGGCACAAAATCGGGCGCGACATGATCCAGGACCTTAACAAATTGCAGGGAGCCTATAACAAGGCGATGAGGCTGCCGGATGAGGCGACCGACGATGAGATCAAAGAGGCGCAGCTATCGGCGCTCGATCTGGAAATTTTTGAGAATGCGGCCTATGTGATGGCTAAACAGTATGACGCCAATCTCCCCAACAGCCCGGAGGAGTGGCTAGACGGATTTGAAACCTTTTCGATTTACGAGATTTTGCCAGCCATTTTGGAGCTTTGGCAGCTAAACTCCGCGACTACCGCAAAGCCTAAAAAAAAATAAAGCCCACGACCCGCGAAGAGACGGGAGCAACTTTTATGTTGCGCTGTGCGGAGCTGGGGCTTAGCCGCGAGGATTTGGACGATATGACCGTCGGCATGATTTTTGATATGATGTTCGAAAAGATGAACGATTTAGAAAAATATCCCATCAAGGGCAAGCCCGGCACACTAAAGGATTTTTTCGCGGGAGGTGGCAAGATTGGCTGATAGAATTAAGGGTATCACAATTGAGATTGGCGGCGATACCACACAATTATCCAAGGCGTTATCCGGTATCAATAAGGAAATATCCTCCACGCAAAGCCAGCTGAAAGACCTGGAACGTTTGCTCAAGATGGACCCGCAAAATGTTGTGCTGATGGAGCAAAAACAAAGGGCACTAACAAAAGCGATTGCAGACACCGAAAGCAAGTTGAGGTCGCTGCAGGAAGCTGAAAAGCAGGTACAGGCACAATTTGAGCGCGGAGAGGTCAGCCAAAAGCAATATGATGCCTTGCAGAGAGAAATCGAGGCGACCGAAATCAAGCTCGGAGACCTCAAAGAAGCTGAAAAACAGGTGCAGGCGCAGCTGTCCAAGCAGAAAAGTACAAATTCTTACAAATCTCTGCAAAACGAGATCAAACAAACCGAAACAGAACTAAAACAGCTCAAACAAGCTCAAAAGGATGCGCAGAAAGCCTTTGAAAATGGGGAAATCAGCGAGCGTGCTTTTAAGGATTTGCAAAGTGAGATTGATAAGACTGAGCAAAAGCTAAAAAGTTTGCAAAGCCAGGCCGATAAGACAATGGCCGAATTTGGCAACAAGGTCAAGAGTGTTGGGCAAGGTATTAGCAGCGTGGGAAGTGCATTGCTTCCCCTTTCAGCGGCGTCGGCGGGAGCGTTGGGCGCAGGATTAAAGGTTGCGACTGACTTTGAGGCCGAAATGAGCAATGTCAAGGCAATCACACAAGCCAACGAACAGCAGTTTGAGCAGTTGCGGCAGGTCGCAATCCAATTAGGTGCTGACACTAAATTTTCGTCCAGTGAGGTCGCCAATGCGATGACTGAGATGGCAAAGGCCGGATGGGATTCGCAGCAGATTATCGACGGCATGGGCGGTGTTTTGGATGCGGCGGCGGCGTCCGGCGAAGAACTTGGCACTGTCTCTACCATCGTAGCGGATGCAATTACCGGTTTTGGATTGTCTGCTGCGGACAGTACCAGAGTGGCAGACCTGTTAACCGAAGCAGCAAATGGCGGCACTATCAGTATCGCGGACCTCGGAGAGACAATGAAATATGTTGCCCCTCTTGGCCAGTCAGTAGGATTATCAATCGAAGATGCAACAACGGCAATCGAAGCGATGTCGATGGCGGGCGTCAAAGGCTCTCAGGCCGGTACATCGTTACGCGGGTTTATGCTCAACCTGATTAAACCAAGCAGTACAGTCGCTGCCGCGATGGATAAATTGGGCCTGTCAATTACAGATAGCAGTGGTAATTTTAAGTCGCTGGATCAGATTTTGCGGGAGATGCGGGCGTCTCTGCAGGGCTTATCGCCCGAAATGCAGCAAAACACAGTCGCGGCCATCACCGGAAAAGAAGCATACAGCGGTATCCAGGCAGTGCTTAACATGACCCAGCAGGAGTATGACGCTTTGTCCGAATCGATGCGCAACAGTACCGGGGTTGCCGACCAGACAGCGGCGGTAATGCAGGACAACCTGCAGGCCAAAGTAGAGCAGTTGGGAGGCGCACTGGAATCACTGGCGATTGTGCTGGCGGACAACATTATCCCATGGCTGACAAGCGTCATCGAAAAGGTGACCGAATGGGTACAAGGCTTTAGCCAAATGGACGAGGGCACGCAAAAATTAGTACTGGGCCTCATGGGCATTACCGCAATAGCATCCCCAGTATTAAGCGCGATTGGAAGTATTACACAGGGAATCGGCAGTATTATTACGGTTGCGCCTAAAATCTCACAGGCCTTTAGCGCAGTGTCGACGGCAATGACTACTAATGTATTGCCCAAAATCACGTCAGGGTTTAACGCGCTGTCCTCCTTTTTGATGGCGAATCCTTTGGCGGCTGGTATTGCGGTGTGCGTAGGCGCAATTGCCTTGTTTGGCGACGATATACAGGCGGCACTAGGAGAACTTGACAGCTGGTTACAGGGCGTTTTTGCCACCGACATGACTGAATTTTTTGGGCCGACGCTTGGCGGGATCATGAACCAGAGCCTAGAAAATTTAAAAACCATCTGGGACGGTGTCAAGAAGGTATTTGACGGCATCATTGACTTTATTCGCGGCGTGTTTACGGGCGATTGGGAAAGAGCCTGGAACGGGATAGTGGAGATTTTCGAGGGCGTTTTTGGAGCGCTGGAAGGAATCGCCAAAGGGCCGATTAACGGTATTATCTCGCTGCTTAACCTCTTAATCGACGCGATCAACTGGGCAATTGACGGCATCAACAGCATCAGCTTTGATGTGCCGGATTGGGTCCCCGGAATTGGCGGACAGACCTACGGATTTAACATCCCCAACATCCCCAATATCCCCTATCTTGCCAAAGGAGGCATCTTGTCGCGTGGCTCAGCGGTCGTCGGTGAGGCTGGTCCGGAGCTGTTGACCTTATCGGGCGGCAGGGCGATTGTGCAGCCATTGACCGGCAGCAATGCAAGGCCGCAAATTACACAGACTAACTATTTTAACGGTTATCAGCCTCGAGACGGCGCGCGGGCGGTGCGCGATCTTAACCGGCAGCTTGGCTGGGAGTATTAGGAGGGATGCGAGATGGTAAGACAATTTAAGCTTATCAATGCCAACGGCGATGAGCTTGATTTGATGGCCCGGACGCATTTTTTCCACTCCCCGTCCGGGCTGGGGTACGGCTATGAGTACACGACGCAGGCGGCAGGGTATGATTTTTTAACAACGGATAGTTTACTCAGCCAAAAAACGGTATCGGGCGAAGTGGTCTTTTTAGGGACAAAACCCTATCAGGATTATCAGGATTTTGTGTCGTTTTGCGCAAAAACGCCGCTAAAACTGGCCTATATGCCGGACAATACTTGGTATTATCTCAATGTACAGGTGCAGACGTTGCAAAAGACCGAGATCACAACGGGCCTAATTTGTCCGGTTGATTTTTTGGCGTTTGGCACCTGGTATAAGCAGACAGTTGTAACGCAAAGCGAGATGGACGCGAGCGCGGGCAAGGTATACGACTACACCTACAATTACACCTACGCGGAGACAGCGGTAGGCACAGCGGTAATTGTCAACAGCGGAGATTTGCCAGCCTATGTTAAACTGCATATCATGGGGCCGTGCGTCAATCCGACATGGGCGTTGGAGCACAATGGCGAGGTAGTAGCGCGCGGAGCGGTGACAGCCTCCATTGATGCAGGCAATAAGTTGGTAGTGGATAGCGCGCCTGCCACATTGGAGATTGCAGAGTATACGACCAACAACGCGTATGTGCGCAACCTCTACCAGAGTTCGGACTTTTCGACCGCGCGGTTTATGCTGGCCCCGGTCGGAGAAAGCACTCTAACATTCTCGAATAGTGGGTCAATGGATATTAATGCTTATGTGGAGGTGAGCGCACTTGCAGAATCTGTATAAAGTTGAGATATTTTCACAAGATTATGCATTTAAGAGTGTCGCGATGCTCAACAACCCGCAAATCAGCATGGATTATCTGACACTGGAAAAAACCACCCTGGATGTGCCTTTAATCGAGGCAAGCCGGGGTGATTTTGTCCATGTTACTGATTTTTATGGGGACATTATCTATCAGGGCATTATACAGGACATTGCGGACAACGGCAGCACCTATAGCCTGAGCGCAGCGCCGCTGTTGTCGCTGTTAGATGTACAGGTGCAGTATGATTACACAATTTTTAAGACGCAGCCGTTGGAACAAAATATCGCGTCGATCATCACATCAACCTATATCGACAACGCGGACAGCCTGCAAAATATCCCCGGCCTGACGGTGACGGCGCTGACAAGCACTGAGGACACGCCGCTGGACATCCGCAGCAACATCCACGCTTTTTGGGACATCATCACAAGTGCGCTGACGCTATATGACATTGTAGTAACAGCGGAGCTTAAGCCACAGGACAAGGAGATTGCTTTTACCGTACAGAGGGTGAGCGAGGCAATTACTTTGGAGGCAGAGCTTAAAAACTGCCTATCCAAAACCTTTGTACTAACCGATAATTACGGCACTCTCAACAAAATGACGTTTGTAGACAAAAACAATGAAAGCAATGTTATTGTCTTTTATCTGCACCCCGACGGCAGCATTACTCAACAAAATAAGGATCGGATTACCCCCGTATTTTTTTCGGCAGAGTACATCGAGATTACCGCCAATGAGGACGGGGAGACAGACCCCAACGATTTTAGAAATACGGCCTATCAGCGGGCCTATGAAGCGATGACCCCCGAAAAATATCAACACAGTATCGAGTTAAGCTATCGTGAAAGCGACCCGCTGATACAGCCCAACACGATCCAGATAGGGACAATGACAACGATCTACTACAACAACAACGCCTATGTAAGCATCCTGACCGGATACCGCAACGAGAGCGGCGTGCGCACACTGCTGTTTGGCTGCATCCGATTAGAGCTAACAAAAAAACTAATATTGGAGAAAAGGAGGGCTGCAAATGATAACACTTAAACAGTTTACCGGCCAAAATATTACCCCGACCGATGACGCGACATTATATGAACTATTTAGCAGCAGCCAGGCCGGTATCATCTATGGATGTAACGTAACAAGCCTTGGCGCAAACCAGTTGCAGGTGAGCGCGGGGCGCGGGATGATTTTGGGACGGTCGTTTGTGGTGGAGCAGGAAACAATTTTGGCAGAGCTTGCTCCATCCGGCAACATGAAAGGGCGGCTGTCCATCAAAATTGACCTCGGCAACGCGGAGACGCCGATCAGTTTTGAAACGCAGGTGGGGAGTGTATTGCCCGGCCCGACGCAGGAGCAGCTCAACCGAGGCGGTTCTGTCTATGAGATGCCGCTAGCAGAATATAATGTGGACGCAATCCAGGTGAGCAGTCTTAAAAATGTAGCTCCACAAATTATAATAGCATCTCCTATAATGCTAGATGTCGGGAATTATAACGGGGACGGACAGGCCACACGAGAGATTGATTTGGGGTACAGACCGTATTTCGTTTTTGTTTATGCGCAAAATTATCCTTTTACTCAAACGATAACAAGCGGCGGGACAACCTGGATTTATGCGGCAAGTGCAGTAGATAGTAATATAAATGGCTCAAAAGGCATTGCAATTACAGATAATGGGTTTGAGGTGTCGCAAACAAGCGATACCTCTCCAATGGACGGACTAAAAATGCACTTAAATGCAGGGTCTAATGATTATGGATATATAGCAGTGCGCAAATAGGGAGGTGCGGCCATGACAATCTGTTTTGTAAGTGGAGACACCTGGGAGTTTGATGTGGAGCTGTTACAGGCGGACGGTTCTCCTTATGAGCTGGCCGAGGGCGATCAAGTTTGGTTTAACGTCAAACACAGCTATCAGGATGGCAAGTGTCTGATAGCGATTAAACAAGAGAGCACTCACTTTAAAATTCAGCCGCCGCTGACCGATCTGGCGGCGACACAGTATCAATTTGACATTGGTATAATTTTTTCGAATGGCGATATTTATACGGCAATCCCCGAAGGGATGCTGATTATCAAAAACAGGGTGTGTTGCGATGGAGATTAAAGCAAAAATTAACCCCAAACAGCAGTTGATTGCGCGCCTTGGATTTGACGTGCGCGAGGTAGTGCGGGACAGGCGGCAATATGAGATCAGTTTCCCGTCGGATAGCTTTGAGTACATCCTTAACAAGTACAGACTGCTTGTCCCGGCAGCGGTGCACAGCCTGGGGAGCAACTACGCGGTGCGCAAGATTGTAAGGACAGATGCAGGAAACGATGGGAGCATCTGGACACAGTATGAGATGCTTGTCAACGGCGACTTTGTCATATACTCAGATGACGCTTTTGACGGCAAGTTGGTGCTAGAGGAGGTATAAAATATGGCAATGACACAGGTAAAATTAGGCGGATTTGTCCGCGAAAATATTGAGGCGATCAACAACAATTTTTCGGATGTGCAGCTCAACAAGGCGGACAAGACAGAGATACCCACCAATGTAAGCCAGCTGACTAACGACAGTGGTTATCAGACAGCGTCGCAGGTCAACAGCACCGTAACAAATGCGGTCAATACTGCAATCACGAATCTAGTTGACGGCGCGCCCGAAACCCTAGACACCCTCAACGAGCTGGCGCAGGCGTTGGGCGATGACGCTAATTTTTCGGCAACCGTCACGGCGCAGATCGGCAACAAGGTGGACAAGGTGGCGGGGATGGGCCTCTCGCATAATGATTTTACCGACACAGATAAGAGCAAGCTGGACAGTTTGCAAAACTACACTTTGCCGGTAGCGGGAGAAAATCTAGGCGGTATCAAAAACGGTGGCAACGTGGTTGTTGGGCCAGACGGTACAGCAAACGTCTCCTTACCAGAGGCCGGCAGCAGCGCAATTAAGATGACCATTACATCGACCGACAGCGGATGGACGCAAAACGGCGAGATTGCGGACGGGTATTGGTTTATTGCGTTGAGCGTGGCAAGCCAGGACCAAAAAAATCCGTTGGTTGTTTTCCGTCAAAACGGCGCACGATATGAGCAGATTGTAGCGATGGTGTACACCGAGGGCGACAACGTTGTGATTGGCTCGGTAGATAAATTCGATGGGTATGTTGTAGTGATTTAGGAGGAGTGCAGGATGGCCGAACAAATAGTCTACGGCATTACACAAAATCAAATCCTAGTACCTCTTAATATAGGCGGGGGCGAAAATGTGACAGTTGGTACTTATGTTGGAAATGGAGCAAGCGGAAAAACAGTTACTGTAGACGGCGAAATAAAATTTGGTATTGTTTACGCTGTGGGAGAGGCGCTGAGCCAAACTATCACGGCGAATGGCGATTGTTGGGTGTTTGCTGGAATGATGTCTCAATCTGGATGCAGCGCAGATATTTCTATTGTGAGCGGCGGTTTCCAAGTTAAGCAAGATGCTGCCAGCCCTATGGATGGCAAACGCGGGATGCTGAACCAGAGCGGGAAAACCTATGTGTACATTATATTTGGCTAATGGAGCAAAAATGAGCGAAAATGATATGGATAAACTTGCCGCTGATTTGCGGGAGTATCTTGACAGGCAGGGGACGCCGCGCAGAGCAAAGCGGGGCATTTTTGGCAAGATCATTGTGCTGCTGTGTTTGTTATCGGGGTTGGGCGTGTGCGTCGCTTACTTTGGCTTTTGCTGGATGAGCGGGCAATCCCCCAGCGAGGCGATAGTAGCGGCGATGCTGGCGTACACCTATGGGGAGTTGTGGCATTGCCGCAAAATCAAGGAGAGCAAAAATAAGGACGGTGAGAAATAATGTATCAGATTGTACAAAAGAGCACGGCCAACCAGTCGAGCCGGGGAAATTACAATCCCTGTCTGATTGTCTGGCACATCGCGGACGGTACATATAATGGCACGGTAGCGTGGGAGCAAAATCCGGCAAGTCAGGTGTCGAGCCACTTTGTGCTTGGCCAAAATGGTGAGGTCACCCAAATGGTGCCGCTGGACAAGGCGGCGTGGACACAGGGAGTTGTTAATCGACCAACCCACCCATACGTCAAGGCACACAGCGGTATCAATCCTAACCTCTATTGCGTGTCCATCGAGTGTGAGGGTAAATGGAGCGAGACGCATGGGGCGCTGACGGACAAGCAGCTGGCAGCGGCGGCGTGGCTGACCTGTCACATTGTAGAGGAGATTGACCGCATCTTCGGGGTAGAGATTCCGATTGACCGGGAGCACATGATCGGGCACTATGAGATTAACCCCGTCACCCGACCGCACTGTCCGGGAGAGGATTTCCCCTTTGATCGGTTGATTGCGCTGGCAAGGGGAGAGGATGCAGAGCCGGTGCAGGATGAGACATCGAGCCTGCCTTATACAGTACAGTGCGGGGCATTTGCGAGCGCGGACAACGCCAACGCGCTCAGGGACAAGTTGTCCGCACGCGGGTATTATTGCTACCTAACTGACCATCTGGGCACGCTGCGGGTGTGCGTGGGCAAATTTGCGACCAAAGAGGAGGCGGCAAAGACCGCCGGTGACCTTAACCGCAAGGGGTTTGCGGGGTTTGTGACGACAATTTAAGGGGGATATGAGTATGATTGATATTACCGAGATTGTAGTAGCAGTGCTGGGCCTGCTGGGGTTGATTGTGACTACTGTACTGGTGCCCTGGATCAAGAGCAAAATGACCAACGAGCAGTGGCAAATGATCGTCAATTATGCCTATGCAGGTGTGCAGGCGGCAGAGATTATTTTTAATGCGCAGGGGCAGGGCGAGGCCAAATTTGAGTGGGTGGCCGACTATATTGAGCAGCAGTGTGCGGCGCATGGCATCAAGATTGACGGCGACACTATTAAAGCAGTAATCGAAAACGCCTGGAAAGAATTCGGGCTGGACAAGCATGACAAGGAGGCAAAATTAATGGCACTCAACGCATATTACGGCAGCAAAAAGGTACTGGTTTTGGGGCTGGACAACAGCGGGCTGGCAAGCAAGATCGTCAAGGCGATGCAGGCAATCAACATGGGCGGCGCGACAGCAAAACAGGCCCCGGCTAATTACTCTGGCTATTATCTGATAAGCGAGATGCAGCCGGACTACACCATCTTTGTGCAGCGATCGGAGGGTTGCCGGGTGCAGCCATGCCGGGTGGACGGCTGGCCAAAGGAGCGGTTGGGCGTGTACGCCTCCCGCAAAGTTGACAAGAGCCAGGAGGCCAAACATCTGTACAAGCACCCGCTCAAGATGCTAGGACTTGACCCTTATTTTAACGGCAACTACAAGATCGATTTTGATGAGGTCAGCGACCTGCCGTGGTTTTGGCGGGATGACAGCCCGATGCTTTATCTGCGCGTGCCGGATATCGAGGGCATCGGGGAGGCGGTGGCGGAGGCTGTAGCCGATTATTTTAAGCCGCAGGACTAATTTATAAGGGGTGATGGGGATGGCGGAACCGGTGAGTGCAGAGCTTTGCATGGAGCGAATGCGAGTGCAAAATGAGCGGTTTGCGCGGGACCTGGAGCGAATACAGAACCTAGAGCGGGTCTGTGATGAGCTGCAGCGCCTGACCGTACAAATGAGCGAGCTGCTCAAGAAATACGATGAGGAGCTGCAAGAGCATCGCCAGCAGCTAAAGGCGCATGACGATCGGTTAACCGCCATCGAGCAGCGCCCCGTCAAATGGTGGGACAAGCTGATTGCGACCATCATCACGGCGGTGGGGTCAGCGATTGGGGGCAGTCTGTTGACCCTCCTTGTGCAAAGTATATCAAAATAGTATAATTTAAAGATAGAGAAAAGGGAGGCGGAAAACCGTCTCCCTCTTTTTTGTTTTTGCGGATAACGCTGATATTATGTTCGTGCCATCTTTTCGGCAATGGCTTGTTTAATATATCCGTTTACGCTTTGACCCACAGCGCGGGCAGCCGCTGCGAGTTGCTCATAATCTGATTTTTGCATATCCAGAGGGACACGCTTTATATTTTTCTCTTTGTACTTGTACGCGCTTTGTTTTTGGCTTTCGCGGATAGGCATTTTTGCACCCCCATTCAGTAATTTAATTATAGCATGATTTTGTATATGTGCACACATACAAAATACATAAAAATATGCGTACACATTTGGCGATTCTGTCAATCGAAATATGCGTACACATAGCGTATAATATAATCACAAGGTTAAATAAAGCGGAAACAAAGCAAAAAGGAGAAATAAAAATGACCAATTTAGTGGAGACAATCAAAGCGGCAGCAGAAAAAGGCTATCATGTATTCGGTATTCGCAGAATTTGGGAAGAAGCCGGACTGTTAAACGTTGGCGACTGGTGCCCTGATAGTTACGATTGGGACTATGAAAATGACATCAGCACAAGAGAAACAACAGGGACAACCCTTGACGGAGCCTGCGCCGTTGTTATTGATACAAACCACCTGTTTTTGGATGGAAGCGACGACAACGAACTGGAAGAAGCGATTGAAAAGGCAATGAAAACGTCAAAAGGATATTATGGAGACCAAACCCTTTTGATCGGCGGAAATGATCATTGGGAATATGGATGGGATGAAGACGAAGTTATTATTAGAGACGCAAAGGTCCTGGCAGTGATCGAATAGAAAAGGAGTTCTCCCCAACAGAGGGCGGGCAGCCGAAAGGCAGAAAGGGGTCGGGTTCGAATCCCGCCAGCCCAGGCAAAAGGAATCCCCAACAAACCGTTTTATCATGCGGATTGTTGGGGATTTTATTTTTTAAGCAACGATAGAAATTTCTTTTGACGACAGGCTGACGAGACATGTATCGAAACATCAGCTGCAGACAGGTCGTCTCGTAGAGCTTCAGCATTGTTCAGGTGAATATGTATTATGAGACCCCTTCACTGGGGCAACCGAAGCCGCTTTCTGTGTTGGTAGCACAGAGGGCGGTCTTTTTTTATTTTCTATTTTTGTTTTCGATTTTTTTATTTCGTTTGATTTTTTTGAGAGTACCCCCCCCTATCATCACG